>Ga0207127_10269_pt1 | contig 11639 bp, 7 predicted proteins | sample Alteio_BWMinHeat_17_FD_153574 | JGI IMG/M metagenome (GOLD analysis project Ga0207127, IMG submission 153574) | Enriched cells from forest soil in Barre Woods Harvard Forest LTER site, Petersham, Massachusetts, United States -... | ecosystem: Environmental > Terrestrial > Soil > Temperate forest >...
GGGATCTCAGGTATTGTGATCGCCTGTCTTATGCTGACCATAGGAATGGCTCTTAAAAAAGGTCCCATGGGACTCACCTTTGCGTTTCAAAATTCAGGCGCACTTGCGCCTGCCTTTATTCTCGCCCTGATTTTTCCCATTTCCTTCGGATTTGTGATCACTCCAGGCAATGTGATTGGCATGCTTCTCGTTCTCATCGGACTTTTTTGGGCAGCTTTTAGCAAACAAGAGCGCACATTCTCTAAAGAGTGGTTTGTTTTCGTGTTGCTCGCCTTCTGCCTTCAAGCTCTGATCCTTCTCATCTACCAATGGCGCTGCCTGCTCTTTACCGAAAACATTCCTCCCCACACGCTTATCCCCTTTAAACGCTCTCCAAGAGAAGATCTCTGGTTCATGCCTGCGATGTTCTTCTTTGCATGGATCATGCAAACAGTCTACTTCATTGCCAAAGAAAGACGCTGGTTTCGCCCCTCTGAACTTATTTTAGGAGGGATCGCCGGTATTGGAAATGGTGTGGCCACCTTTCTTCTTTTAGAATCTACCAAGATGGCCTCCCCTTCTCAGAAAATGGTGATCTTTCCACTCTTTGCTGTTTTAATCATCCTCCTCACCAATTTGTACGGGAGAATCGCTTACAAAGAAGGCGCTAATTGGATTGCAAACAGCTGCTGCGTGGCTGGAATTATCATAGGATCGCTCTTTTGATGTATGATGTGGTTATTGTGGGCGCGGGTGCTGCGGGTCTATTTGCAGCTCTGCAGGCAAAAAATAGCTTTCCAGAAGCGCGTGTGGCCATTTTAGAAAAGACCGCCGTTCCCCTTGCTAAGGTACGCGTCTCTGGCGGCGGCAGGTGCAACGTGACACATGCCTGTTTCGATCCCAAACTCCTCTCTACTCATTATCCGCGGGGGGGAAAAGAGCTGATAGGCCCTTTTCATCGCTTTCAACCGCTCGACACGATTGAGTGGTTTCAACAGAGAGGCGTAGAGCTCAAAACGGAAGCTGATGGAAGAATGTTTCCCGTAAGCGATAGCTCCTCAACCATCATCGACTGTCTTCTAGGAGAGGCGGAACGGCTCGGTGTGGAGCTGCAATTACGTAAGCGCATTCATTCTATTGCGCATACACACTCTTTTCTTATCGATTTAGAAGACAAACAGCTGGAGTGCAAAGCGCTCATTCTCTGCACGGGCAGCAGCAAAGAAGGGTATCTCTTCGCTGAGAAGTTAGGACACACGCTGAGCCCTCCTGTCCCCTCTCTTTTTACCTTTACAGTGCCCCACTTCGCTTTAGCAGACTTGAGCGGCATCAGCGTAAATCCTGTCTCTATCTATCTAGAGGACTCTTCCTTCACTCAAACAGGCGCGCTTCTTCTCACTCACTTTGGGTTTAGCGGCCCTGCCATCCTCAAACTCTCCGCTTTTGGAGCGCGCTACCTGCATGAAAAAGAATACCGCTTTCCTCTTTCCATCCAGTGGGTTTTGGAGTCTGAAGAGATCCTCTTCCAAAAGCTTTTAGAGCAGAAAGCGCTTTATCCCGACAAGAGCCTATCCACTCAAAATCCCTTTAAGTTGGCTAAAAACCTCTGGAAAATGTTCGTAGAGCTCACCTGCCCTCTTGAAAAAAAAATGAAAGACCTCTCTCATAAAGACCTCCGCTCTCTTGCCCATAAGCTTTATAAAGATTCTTATTATGTAGAAGGAAAAACCACTCACAAAGAAGAATTTGTCACCTGCGGCGGCATCCCCCTCTCTGAAGTGAACTTTAAAACCATGGAAAGTAAAAAATGTCCTGGTCTTTTTTTTGCAGGTGAAATTCTGGACGTAGATGGTATCACAGGGGGTTTTAACTTCCAAAACGCCTGGACCAGCGGCTATCTTGCCGGCTCTTTTTGTTTATCAGGTAAATAAAGCCTTTCTTTTATATTTTCTTGATGGTATATTTTCCAAATTACACTTTTACAAAGCAGGCAGAATGTCTTTCAAAGAATTAATTTCAGACCAAAAAATCCTACAAGCTATTGAAGAGTCAGGTTTTACAGAACCCACTCCCATTCAAAAAGAGGTCATCCCTAAAGTTCTGGAAGGCAGAGACATTTGTGGCGCTGCAGACACAGGAACTGGAAAGACAGCTGCCTTTCTGCTGCCCGCTTTGATGCGTCTTTTAGAGCCACCTTCCCACCCTGGGAAAAAAGGCCCACGGATTTTAGTGCTTGTTCCGACACGCGAACTTGCGATGCAGGTGGCAGGTGTGGCTAGAAGATACAGCACGTACCTTCCTCGGATCAAAACAGTTGCCATTTTTGGAGGCTCTTCTTATGTGATCCAAAATAAAGAACTTTCAAGGCCTTATGAGATCTTAGTTGCCACGCCAGGCAGGCTGATCGACCATTTAGAAAGAGAACGCATCGATCTTTCTAGAGTCGAGATATTGATTCTGGATGAAGCGGACCGCATGTTAGATATGGGATTTATTGAGCCTGTGGAATTCATCGCAAAAGCAACTCCCAAAACACGTCAGACCATGCTTTTCTCAGCTACTTTTAACAAAAAAGTGATGGAACTCTCTAGGGAATTGATGTCAGACCCTCTTTCCATCAGCGTCGCCTCCTCTAAAGAGATCTCTCTTCTCAATATTGAAGAGCGCATCCACAGAGTCGATAACATCGATCATAAATACCGTATTTTAAAACATCTGCTAAAAGAGGGCTCTATCCATCAAACCATTATCTTCACCTCGACCAAGAGACAAGCAGACCGTCTTGCAGATGAACTCTCAGCAAATGGCTTCTACGCCAAAGCGCTTCATGGAGATATGCAGCAAAGAGCGCGTACTCAAACCATTGGTCAGCTACGTCAAGGATCTTTAAAAGTACTTGTCGCAACAGATGTGGCTGCGCGTGGGATTGATGTTCTGACAATTAGTCACGTGATCAACTTCGACCTGCCGATGTCTCCAGAAGACTATGTGCACCGCATTGGAAGAACGGGAAGAGCGGGTGCTTCTGGGATCGCACTGTCCTTTGTCTCTCCTAAAGAGATTCCTCTTTTAAGAAGAATTGAGAAATACACAGGCAAAAAGCTTAACTTTCATACGATCGCCTCTCTAGAACCTACTGCCTTTTTTGGTGAAGAAAAAGAGAAATCTGGCAAGCGCCCTCCTCACACGCGCTTCTTTAAAAAAGACTTCCAGCGCAAAAAGCCTGCTCATCGAGGATCAGGAAATTATGGAAACAGGAACGTCTTCAGGAAGAAGCCTCTTAATGTCTCTCAATAGATTGCCGCGCAGTATTTGATAGAACGCGCCCGATCTTGGGCTATCGAGAAACACTTGTCTTGCTTCTAAGCGCAGAACATAAGCTGCCACTATATCTGGAACAGAGTCGGTGATGCAGTAGTAACAGTTGACAAGCTCTGACTTTCCATGTTCTTTAGCATACTCAAAAAGGGAGATGGCATCCTCGTCATCCTCCCAATTTTTTTTGCAAATCCTCTTCCACAATGACTCTCTGCTCTCTAATAAAGAGCACATAGAGAGGGTAATTATTTTGAACAGATTGACTTAAGGCTATTTTCAAGGCCTTGCTTTTCTTTTTTTTCACCACACAAAGTGTAGAAAAGGGTGACTCTGCAACCGCTTTAGGAATGCCTACAATCTCTCGAGAGGGCAAAGGAGCTGTGGGTTGTAGGCGTTTGAGACGCGCTTCTTTTCTCTCTTTGGCAAGCCCTCTAAAAAGAAGACCGATAAACATCACAGTGAGGCCGTAGATGCGTGCTTGAGGCTTATCGATAAAGATTGTGATTTCAATGGCAGCCATGATCAGAAAAGAGAAAAACATGAGCGCTCTTTCTGATTTTTTAAGATCCAGGCCGAAGTCTGTAGAAGTCGAGCCTAAATTAGTGGCAATCGCTCCCACAAAACCTATCGCATAGAGAGCAGCTAGACCCTCCATATCGCTCACCGCAAGCACCAGAATCATGGGAATGGCTGTAGCGATTAAAAGAGGAATGAGAGGGACGCCAAAGCGGTTAACCTTTTGGAAATAGGAAGGCAACTCTTTATCGCTTGCCATCAGGTACTGCAAGGAAAGAAGGCCTCCGATTGCGGTGTTGACAGCAGAAAGCAGTAAAATGGCCATCGCAACCCCTACCACCACTCCAAATACGTGGCCCACCTGTATCCCCAAAACATTCCCTACAAAGACCTCTCCTATATATTTGAGCATATAGTCTCTGACACCCGGGTTACCAGGCGCATTGACCGTTCCATTGGACAAACTAAATTGATTGATGGCAGCTGCAATAAAAGAAAAGAAGGAGGTGTAGATAGCGACTTCTAAAACCACTGTGACGATAGAGCGCGTGGCGGTTTTTGTCACCTTTGGACGTTCAGGTGTGGATCCAGGATCAAGACGCATGACGCCTGTGGAGTTTGCAATGGCTTCAATCCCTGAAAGAGCGACAATCACCCCCACAAAATGCCTCCAGATGGTGAGAGGATCTCCTTTAAGAGATTCTGTCCCTCGCCACGCTTCCCCTACATGAGGCAAGCTAAAAATAATAAGGATGGAGAGCACAATGAAAGCAAAAAGCCCCACCACAAAAGCCATACTACCCGTATGTCTGGGGCCAAAGTAGTTAAGACATCCAATTAACCCAATAAAGACAGCGGAATAGACAGCGGGAGTCGCAACTCCTAAGTAGCTGAAAGCAGAAAGGGCGCTTAAAGCTGCTGTCACGAGGTAGTCAGCGATGATAAAAAAGGCTCCCACCATGGAGATGATCTGAGATCTATGCCTAACGCTCGCATACACTCCTCCCCCATTTGGGTAGTACTTACAGACGGTGATGTAGTTGATGCCAATGAGTAGTGTGAGAAGGGAGACTGCTGCAATCAACCAAAAGGAGGCATATCCAGAGAGCGCAAAGGCAAGTCCGATGACATAGGCTTTGCTCGTTCCCAGATCTCCATAGAGAAGAGCCGCCCCTCTTTTGGCATCTACATTGCGAGGGCGGTGAGTTGTTGTGGATAATATCATGGAAAGGCCTAGCGAAACTTTTCTTTACCAGTTAACTCAAAGGAAAGTTTTTGACAAGGCATCATTTTTTTCTTGATGTAATTTTAACAATGTGGCAAAAAGAAAGCGCCAAGCACGTATAAGCTGCCAGAAATCTTTAAGGGCGGCTTGAAAGAGAAGCCCTTCAGATGGTGACAGTTTGAAATGTGTGTTTGGGGTTGTGGTTGCTTCTCAATAAAGTGACCTCGAGTGGTTAATTAATTCTAACAGTGGGGGCACCGATGAAAAATTTTTCAACATTACTACTTTTGGGCCTTTTATCAGCACCTATGGTGCAGCTAGCTGCTCGGGATACTCATGCGAGCGATATGTGCATTCTTGAGGCACATATGGATGACATCCCTGGCATTGGATTAATTACTGACAAAATTACCTTTGATGGCATTACAATTAGTAATTTTCGTTTTGATAATACGAAAAAATACGTCGTTGTAAAGCCAGGAGAGGAATTTTTGGTCCATTTCAGTTACACAGTGGATGCATCAAAGCTCTCAACTTTGCATATGCACCATTTGGTAATTGGATTACATAATGATGGACCACAAACTTGTGTACTGCACTCTCTTGGAATCAAAGATTCTCAAGGAGATACTGCACTCACATTAAAAGCACCTGAGAAAACAGGAGCTTACCAAGTGCGTTTTTGTCACACAGAAGGTTTAACTGAAGACAAAGCACAACATGCTTGGTGGAAAGGAGATGGTCCATCTGCTAAAACAATCGTAGGCATTGTGATTGTTAAGTAGGCCTCTCTAAGCTTGTAGGATAAGCCTCCCTTTGGTTGGTTTATCCTGCAATTCTTTAAGCCCACCGTATCTTACTCCTTGCTGCACGATGACCTGGAAATTCTCAGATCTTTTTCTATCGCTAAAATCCTAAACATTAACTATATGTATAAATCAATCGATAGATCGATTAATTTATGCTTTTTTTAATCGACTGATCGATTAAAACAGGGTTATGACGACACGAGGCGAATTAAAAAAAGCTTTACAAGACTGGCAGCTTTTTCAGCTCATTTGGGTATACATTATTGAAAAAAGATATTTCTGATCATGGTCGAGATCAGAAAGTAGATGATAATCGAAGAAAGGTCATTAAAGGCCGTCACAATAGGGCCTGAAGCAAGTGCGGGATCGACCCCTATTTTCGCAAAAAAGAAAGGCGAAGAAACGCCCAGCACCGTCGCTGACAAACACGCTCCAAATACACCCGCAGACACCATTATCCCAAGCTCAAAGGGGTTTGTGCTAAAATCTTGAATGCCCAACGCATTAAAGAGATAGACAATCGTTCCGCATAGTGTTCCAAAGACAACCCCTGCAAGAAGACCTAAAGCCCCTTCTTTTAAGATCGCCTCCCCTCTTTTTCCAGAAGAGAGCACACCAATTGCCATACTTCTCACCAAAACAGTGCTGCACTGAATCCCCACATTCCCAGACATTCCATTGATCAAAGGAACGAAAAAGACGACAAAAGCCAGCACATCCCCTTCGATGCTCTTAAAGTAAGACATAATAGCTGCGCTGATAAGTCCCCCACACAACGTGACCAAAAGCCAGGGAGCTCTTGCCAAAAAGCGCACGAGAAGCGGATCATATTCGCTCACATCTTCAGCCGTTCCCGCCATCCAAGCAATCGTCTCATCGGCAATATCTTCAATCACCTCCACAACGTCTTCGTAGGTGATCACTCCAATAAGAAAATTATCTCTGTCTACAACAGGAAGCGCGGGGATTTTATAGCGTTCCACAAGATCCACCACTTCTTCTCTCGGAGTATCGGGGTGTACTTTGTGATCCACTTGGCGCATCACATGTTTCAAAGGTAGATGCGGAGGATTCACAATCAAATTTCTAGCAGGGACATACCCCTGCAACTCCCCTTTCTGATCGAGGACGAAGATGCGGCGCGTCATATCAATACCAGGACTTTCGCGAATAAAATCGGACGCCTCTTTAATGGTGGTATCCATCGCAAAGGCAAAGAACTCATTTGTCATGAGTCCCCCCGCACTTTTGCGACTGTGCTTTTGAAGCTCGCGAATGCGCTCCGCTTTTTTCGCATCGATCAGCTCCAAAACCCTGCGATAGCGTCTATCGGGAATATCGTCCAGCACCCAAACGGCTTCATCGGGGGGCATTTTTTCAATCAGACTGCTCACCTCTTCATCGGAAAGCTGCCTAAAAATAGCCCACCTTGTCGCTCCATCGGTATTAATCATGAAAGCGACTTGCGCATCTAGGTCAGGAAGGTTTTGGTAGAGCACATGGCGCGCAGAAGGGGGCAAGCGGGAAGCTGCATAAGCCAAGTCTATCGGGTTATACTCACTTGCAATCTTGGCTACATCGTGGAGATGGACATTAAAAGTAGTTTTATGGAAAGCATCTTCAAGGCGTTCGTTCAGCTCATCATCGAGATGGCTCGTGCGTGAATCCATCAGATTCCCAATCCCCGCATGAAACTCCTCATGCGCTTTCTGTGGAGTGTGGTCGTCATAGGAATCTGTCAATTCATCACCTAATTTAAAAGAGACTTGATTCTATTCAGCTTGCTCGTTTCTCTCAATAGGCTTCTTTAGATTTGCCCCAAACTCTGCGAGCAACTGTCGCAACTCTTTTGAAAGCCCCTCTCTTCCTAGAGCTTCTGCTATACATTTTTTGAGCTTTTCAATATCTTTTTTTGAAGAAGTGCCTTCTACCCTTACAATAGGCGCAAGCGCTTCTACTTCTCGAGATAAAGCGAGTAGCCCTCTCTCCTGCTGACACTCTTGCAAAAGAGCTCCTAAACGCCTACTGATTTGGTCAATCCCTTGTATCTGCTCCTTGCGCACTTCTAAAGGCTGAGGCTTGAGCTTTTCATGAGCAATCAGCGTCTCTTCTATTTTTTCTAAAAGAGGTCCTATATACTGCCTGAGCTCGCTTCCCTTATTTTTAATCTCTCCGATGTGCTTTAAGTTAATATTCTGGAAAAAGGGCTTACACAAAATCAGTTGCGCCCGCAGCTGCTCGCTTACTTGACTCTTATCCAGTTTCTGTAGAGCCTCATTCAATTGAACCAATAAAGCCTGAAGCGAGTAGGGAGGCAAAAGACTTTTGATCTGTCCTAAAAAATCCTGCAGGAATGGATTTTTTTCAACGAGCGTGATTTCGCTCACTCTCTCTCGAGTCAATTCTCCTTTCAATATTTCTTGAGTGAGCTTATCAATCTTTACTCCCAAAAGCCATGTTTCCTGAGTCTCCTCAAGATGAGCTTTTAATGGTTGAACTTCGGAAGGAAATGAGGTTTCATGTTTATTTAACCACTCTACCCACTCACCCAAGAGCTCTCTTACCCCTTTGTTTCCTAAAAAAGTGCTCATCTCTTCGATCTTTGCATCAAAAATCGGGTAGCGTTTCATGGAGACAAAAAGAGGATCTATTAGCCCTTTAACAAACTCATTTCGCTTTTTCAGAACAAGAGGCTGGACATCCCCATTCTGCATAAGAGGCAACGCTTCTAATTCAGACATAAACTCTTCAAGCAAAGGTATTAATTTGGCATCCATCCTATGGGCAAAGGAGCTCTTCATTTTAAGAACCCATATCTCAAACTTCCTTCTGTTTTTCCAAGATGCGTCAATAGCGGAGGCAAGGATGTCAGTTTTACACTCTGCCATAAGCTTTTGAAAAAGTTGAATTGGAGGAAAATCCTGCCTCTCTATTTTCTCAACCCTTTTTTTCAAATTGTTATAGATAAGGTGTAATGCCCCTAAAATTTCTTCTTCGTTGGGTTTTTTCTCTACAGAAGGCCCCTCATATATATTCTCTTTAATACCTGCTTGTTTCATCGACTCGGAAAAATGTTCCCGAGAAGCAAGAGGTGTCAAGGAGGCTTGAGTCCTTTCTACCGCATCCAAACCATACTGGATCTTCAGTGTCTTTAACCTTTGCAAATGAGGTTGGTGATTGGACACTTCTGTTGTCTCTAGAGCTCTTTTCACCGCAGGATTAAAGAGCCCTCTTTCTAGAAGATGTGTTTTATGTTTCTTCTGAAGCCTTTTCAGAGGATTCTCGATCACCTGTGAGACTAATTGAGTGACCCCTATCAGACCAATGGTTCCTACGGAAATCGCCAGACGCGCCCAAGCCTGTTGCATAAAATAGAGCTGGATGATGAGAAGGGCAAAAACCATCGTATTTAAAATGATATGCTCCATCGCTCTTATTTTGAAAATAGAGTTAAGAATCCCTTTTCCAAGCGCTTCCACCTTGAGCTGATTGAGGGTTTGTAGGCGCATCCGAGGATGACCTTTATTCAGCAATGCTTTATCGATCTGATCGCCTCTTCGGGTCAAAGCACGTCTAAAAAGGGCAAATGCTCGCTTACGTGAGCCTTCTTTCACTTTTTCCTGAAGCTCTGTCCACTTTTTTTCGAGATGGGCGAGCTTTTCTACACGCGCCTGGTAGCTCTTCTTGTCTGAGCAAGGTTTTTCAAGTAGGCTCTTTACCTCGATTGACTTTTGGATAAGAGCCTGAATAGTCCTCTCTTCTTGAGAGGGCTTTCGGATCATCTCGATTAACTGATCTATTAAGTAGACGCGGTAAGCAACAAACTCTTTTTCTCCTTCGAGCGCCTGTTTTTTCTGCTCCAGAACTGCTATGAGCTCTTCTCCTTTGAGCGTCTCCTTTATTCCTAAAATTTTCACTAGTTGTTGTTTAGCAGCTTCTATTTTTGACATCTTTTTAAAAGCAGCGATCAACCTATCTGGACGGAGCATGCCATGATCCCTTAGCCACTGCTCTTTCTCTTGATTGGCCTTCTGCATTTTTTGATTGAGCACCGTTGCAGAGGCTTCCACAAGCAAACGTGTCTGCTCTTCCCTCTCCTCTAAAGAAGCTATCTGAGAGATCTCCTGCATCATGGCCATCCACTCATGTAGCGGGTGGCTCCCTATAAAGGCTTTGACTTTCTTTTCAAAATCTCCTGTCTCTGCTTTGAACTCTTCGGGATAAAGGAAGGGATTCTGGTTCACTAACTGTTCGAGCGCTTCTCTTTTTGCCCTTGGGGAAAGAGCGCTTGCAAGCAGAAGCCCACACTGGTGCAGTTGGAGCTGCATCTTTTCATAAATGGCAAAAAACGCCTCAAAACTGATCTTTCTTTTTTCTAAATCTTTTAAAAAGCGGTAACAAAGCTCTATATGAAACGCCTTTGGAGGCCTCTTTATAAAGGGCTTAAGCTGCTGCTCCGCTAGGAGCAGTTTGTCTCTCTCTTTCTTGGTCTTTTCAAGGGCCTCAAAAGTCTGACGCAAATCAGAGAAAAAAACAGGCTTCTTAGACAACCCTTGTTGCGAGGCGAATAAGCCAGGCCGCATTGCACTATTTCTCTCTACTTTAATTACTTGCATCCAATAAGCAACCCAGCCTTCTCCCTTCTTTACAACCTTTGCTTTCGCTTTGCGCACATGCCTTCCTATTACACGCCAGGCAGTATTAAAATCATTGTTGGTCTTTGCAAGAGCCGAAGCGACATCTACAAAAAGAGAGGGGTCTTCATCTAAACCTTGTTCTTCCAAAAAACTTTTTATAAAAGACCACTGGATCATTGGATTCTGCTGCCACTCGATGTAAACGAGAAGCAGCACCCTTTTTGAGAAGGGTTTGAACGTAGGAGTCAAATAGGTAATTGTTTTCTCGGTCAGAAACGCCCGACTTCACCTCCAAAACCACATTGATAATGGCTGGAACTAAACAACATCCCAGCTCTATTCCAATCAATGCTGCCGGATGGATGGTTACAAACATAAAGAGCACAGAAACGGCGAGCATGGCGATCATGCCGGCAATGGTGAGGCACTTCTGTATTTTGCGCACCTGCGTGACGAGCTGGCCCCCTTCTTGGATGTAGTTTCTTTCCCTGCTCTGGACAAATGCTAGTAGGGGTCTGATTTTACGACTGTCCCAAAGGGAGTATTGAGGGGGTTCTTTCTCTCTAGAAAGAGGAGGGTGATGAATAGGATTTATCATAAATTTTTAATTAATTAAAAGTAAATTATATCATAATAAGCAAAATTAATAAAATACTAATAAAATATTTATAATAAAATAATTTGTTTAATCAAAAACTTATTGATGCTCAAATGTATTACTGATACAATATATCTTTATTCATAAACACAGGAGATTAAAAATGATTCATTTAGACAATCCACCTGCTTTTGGTTGGGAGAGTGAGTCTTATAACGCCCAACCTCGGTATTCCTCACAAAGAACCACCTGGCAAAACATGAACCTTAGTAAGGTGCTCGGATATATTCCTGTGGTAGGAGCTCTTATGGGAGGCGTACGGCTTTATGGGAACCTTAAGGAGGGTGGGTATCCAAATAAATTTAGTCATATTGTAAGAGCTGTCGCAGAAATTCTTCAATTGGGTGTCATCTTGTTGATTGTCGATCTCTTTGTGACTCTTTTTAGATCTTGTCAGTCTCCAACGAGATCTGCAACGACTGCAGTAAGGCCTCAACCAACAGACCCAGCATCTCGCACAGCAGCACCGGCGAACCCAGCATTTCGCACAGCAGCAC
>Ga0207127_10270_pt1 | contig 11637 bp, 3 predicted proteins | sample Alteio_BWMinHeat_17_FD_153574 | JGI IMG/M metagenome (GOLD analysis project Ga0207127, IMG submission 153574) | Enriched cells from forest soil in Barre Woods Harvard Forest LTER site, Petersham, Massachusetts, United States -... | ecosystem: Environmental > Terrestrial > Soil > Temperate forest >...
AAAAAATGTCCAAATCCAAATATAACGTCATCAACCCGGATGAAGTGATTGACAAATACGGATGTGATGCCTTCCGGATGTACGAGATGTTTTTGGGTCCTATAGAACAATCTAAACCATGGGATACCAAGGGTATAGATGGTGTGAGTAGGTTTTTAAAACGTTTCTGGGCATTGTTTTATGATCGCGAGGATACATGGCTGGTAAATGATGAAAAAGCTACTCCTGAAGAACTCAAAATCCTGCACAAAACCATTAAAAAAACCGAGGATGATATTGAGCGGTTCAACCTCAATACCTGCGTGAGTTCTTATATGATCGCAGTGAATGAACTCAGTTCATTGAATTGTCATAAAAGAGAAATCCTTGAGCCGCTGGTGATCCTGGTATCGCCTTATGCGCCCCATATAGCAGAGGAATTATGGAAATTACTTGGCCATGAAGATTCAGTATCTTTTGCTTCGTTCCCGGTTTATAATCAAAGCTATACGGCAGAAAACAATTTTGAATATCCTGTTTCCATCAATGGAAAACTGCGAACAAAAATTGAGCTACCGCTCAATTATGGAAAAGAACAGGTGGAAGAAGAAGTTAAAAGCCTCGATCTATCCAAATGGACTGAAGGTAAGCCGTTTAAGAAGATTATAGTGGTGCCCGGGAAGATTGTGAATGTGGTGATTTAGAGAGTCGATGACTTTTAAAAAGTCATCGACTCTGGCCTGTGACCAGACAATTTACCACCTTTTAAACTCGTATCTGTATCTGGTGGTATTGCCGCCCTCTACTTCTGTTAGCGTTGCAGGCAAACCATGCTCATCCAAAGTGAAAGTATCTACTCTTTGCTGAACACCATTATTGAAAAAAGTTTCTGAAATAGGCTCATATCCATAGTCGTCATAAGTAAAGACATATCTTTCTTTCTCTTTGCCATTCTCAAATACAAATTCCTCGATCATTCTACCCTGACCATCATAAAAGTCCTTTCTTACGGTTTGAGATTTTGTGAATTTATGCTCCGGCCCTGATACAGAAGATGAATATGTTTCTTCAGTCACCTGCTTTCCTTTATCATTATAAGTATAGTTGGTAATAACAGTATCCTTGTTATCATCCCCATATGATCTGATAATTAAATCTTTAGCTACTTTAAACCGGTCATTATACGTGATAAACTCCGTAATCTTACTTTGGTCTGACGGGTTGGTATAATGCATTTCGGTGATATCCTTATTTGAGTTGTAGGTATAAGCGCTTACCACCGGTTCAGGCCAGGAATGATCATGCCTTTTTTCGACTAAGGTAGCAGTTCCCGGATCATAGATAAAAGAAGATTCGTCCCCGTTAAATTTAGCGTGCTTGAGAATACCGTTTGCATCGTATTGAAATGTGAAGGTATCACTCATCTCTTTCCCATCATTATTTTTGACCATAGAATCGGTCATTTTAATGGTATTTTCATTTTTATCGTAGGAGTAATTGTATATAATGCCCTCAGATAAGGTCCTTATAAGTTTGCCATTGCGGTCGTATTCTGTGGTCTGGATCAGGGAATCATGATCGGCACCAACAAAATACAACTTCATTGATCTGAGGCTGTACCTGCTTATCCTATCCTTTTCTTCCTGTGAAAGAGGCTGGCGGATGCTTTCATACTGTGCCTTTGCGGTACTGCATAGGGCGCAAATGATAACAAAAGCAAGGGATATTTTTTTTATAATTGACTTGATCATCTGGCTAATATAAAGAGTCTTTTCCCGTTAATGCTTAGTGCTTACAAAAAGGATGCCTTAATTTGCATCCGTAAGAAATTTATTGCAGTTCAATTTTTGTACAAAAGTACTTAATTTGCAATCTCACTTATCATTCGGATCATTATCATAGACGCGCCAGTATGAAACAATGTTTTCTTTTTTTTGCATTAGCCTGGTTTTCAATATCTTGTAGCCATAAAACTACGGGATCTTTTAAATTTGCGAGTCCAAACCCTACCAACCTCGCAGGGGGGCCGCTTCAAAATGCCTCCAGGGCGGGTAGCCTGGTTTCTGTAAAAAAACTACTTAAACAAGGTGAAGACATCAATGGTATAGATAAAATGGGTTATACGCCTCTGGCGGCTGCCGCTGAAACCAATCAGCTTGAAGTTGCTTCCTATTTACTACGAAATGGAGCCCAGGTTAGCCTCAAAAACAAAGAGAATGTTTCAGCCTTGTCTAGGGCGGTGAATAGGGGCCAGGTTAAAATGTGCAGCTTATTGCTTGATAAAGGCGCTGGAGTAGATGCCATTGATTCACTGGGGATAAGCCTGCTGGGCAGGGCAACATTTATTGATAATCTCGAGATCGTAAAAATGCTCATCGCACATGGTGCAGACGTCAATGCCAAAGATAAATACCAATGGCCTGCAATCGTTTATGCAGCCGGAAACGGACGCCTGGATATTCTGAAATATTTTATTGATAACGGGGCAAACCTCTATGCCACTACATCATCAGGACTTACAGCCATTGATTTTGCAGCAGAATACGGTCAGGAAGAATCTATAACGATGCTTGTGAAAGCGGGTGTGAGCATTAATTTTTACAATAAAGACAGTGTGACACCATTGGAAATGGTTTTGGATGTTCCCGGGCCGATGGATTCTGTAAAAAGAATGGAGGTACTAAGATTCATGCTTGATAATGGCGCCGACCCCAACCAGCTAAACAAGAAGAAGGGCATTTCTCTGCACACCGTGGCTTATTCAGGACACTCAGAATTAGGCAAGATACTTATTGAGCATGGCGCCAATGTAAATGCAACCGACAGGTTTGGGGAAACGCCGCTTCATATAGCAGTTACTAAAAACAGGCTGGCGATGGCAGAATTACTCATTGATAAAAAAGCAAATATCAACGCGAAAGATATTAATGGTAAAACGCCATTAGACCTGGTATCTCCTTTTGATCACGAAATGAAGCGACTGATCATTATTAATGACGGTTTGAACAGCCCATTCGTAAAATAGAAGCTGATAAATGATCGTGTATACTTTGTGATCTTTATCCATGTACTTTTGTCTTGAAACAAAAGTACCAAAAATTCAAGCCCGCCCGTACCGAATGGTACATTCGGGCGGGGCTGTTGAAAAAATTGGCTGAAAGCTTCATTCCATTCGCTTTCTTAGCCATTTTTTCAAAGGCCGGTCCTGATCCCGAATTTAATTCCACTTGTACAAAAGGTAGAAACAATCATTTATCTGTCTACATAAGCAACGTAACCCACCCAACCGTATAGCGGTCAACATTATCAACACCGCGGTAATAGATAAGATATTTATAAGAATCAAGAATTGGCAGACCATCTCTGAATGATCCACTCCATTTATCTTTCATAGAGCCGGATTCGAAAACTTTAGTACCCCAGCGATCAAATATTTTTATGTGGAATTCCTTGATATATAATCCCTGAACGAAAAATGAATCATTGAGACCATCGCCATTTGGTGTAAATGCATTTGGGATAAATAACCTGGAATGCGGCTTTAGTGTAGCATCATTTGACATGCTGGTAATTTTAACATTCGCATCCGGGTTTGATAAGGTCCCATTTCTATGCGCTACCACGTGATAGGTGTAAAAAGGCAAACTATTCAGATCCGTAATATTGTCAACAAATGCGGTATCCTTGCCCGAACCGGTCCTGGCAAGCCAATCGAACCCATTTTTTGGATTTTCGATATCAATATCATAGTACTGAACTCCCTCCGGCCAGTCTCTGTACCCGGTCCATACCAGGTAAGGTTTTACATCCGCATTGGTATCCGCGCTAAGAAGAATTGTTTTGCCAATATTACTATAGGGTCCCAGGTCTCCACAGCTATCTAATATCCGCAGCCTGTAAGTATAGGATGTCTTTTGTACATCTACTTGTTGATCTGCTTCTGAATCGATATTAGCAGCAATAGGCGTATCAATCACCTGGAAATTAACCCCATCCTCTGACTTTTCAAGCATCCAGTTTTTTACATGCCCTTTCGCAACGGGTGTCCATTCCACTACCGTGTTTTTATTATTTTCAACCGTGGCACGAACCATCTGTGCCGGAGGAACATGGGCGACGTGATTAGGAATCGTCGCTGCCGTGTCACTAAAGGACACCATGCGGTTACCGGCCTTCTCAATGCCTTCAACCTTGTAAACCATTGGGCGGTAGCAAACCACATTGGTATCTATATATTTCAACTGAGAACCGGGAACTGAATCAATAATAGCAAATACCGGCGGACTTTCTGCACCCTGGCGAAGGATCTTATATTGAGCCACATCCCATCCGTAATATGGGGTCCAACTCAGTTGTGCTTCATTTATTCCGGGTTTGGCATCAAGGTTTATCGTACAATGATATAATGATCCGGAAGTATCTGACCTGTACCCGCATACATTTACGGCTTGCACCAGAAAACAATAAGAATGGTGCAGGTTATTGAGTCCATGTTCCATTCTGATCGTATCACCAGGATCTAAAACCGAATCTATTAATTTCACATTACCGCTTTCATCGCGATCATAAACCAGGTATTTTTCAAAATCATAATCAGTGTTTTTCCGAAAATCAATTTCAACATTATGGTCATCTACAACCGTAACACGATATATTTCAGGAGTTTTTGGAGGTATTGTATCCCCTATAATGATATGTGCCCCATTTTTAAGTGAATCGGTACATCCCTTATAGTCACTCACATACAGCGAAACAGGAAATACACCTCCTGACAGATAAGTATGTGTAGGATTTTGAGCGGTAGAACTGCTTCCATCTCCAAAAAGCCAAAACCATGATTTAATTGAAGAATCACTGATGGTCATGTCTTTAAAATAGGTTGGATTTCCAAGGCATCCTGTTTTTGATGCTTTAAATTGCGCAATAATGTCACCATATTTAACCAGTTTCTGAATAGAATTTGTGCATCCTTTATTAGTGGTTACGGTAAGTTTTACAGGATAAAAACCATTTTTATTAAAAATATGCGAAGGATTTTGTTGCGGCGTACTACCCCCATCACCAAAGTCCCATTGCCACGCTACAATGTCTCCGTAAGAAGTTGTTGATTTATCTGTAAAGTTCATCGGCTGACCGGGACAAGTTGAATTATTGCCAAAATCAACACTTGGCGGCGTATAAACCGTGATGGTATCAATGGGCGGCAAAGTATATAAACAGCCCGAACTGTCTTGCAAAAGAAGCAATGGCACATATGATCCGGGATTCTTATAAACGTGTGTAATCGTATCCAAATACCCGATAGTACCATCACCAAAATCCCACTCAAACTTTGTGGCATTACCAGATATCGCCTTAAACTGAACATTTAGGGGATTACAACCGGCCTTTGGCACAAAGGAATACGTCCCGCTCGCCCCATTAATTACGATGACATTGGTTTTTGTCATTTTCGAGGTGCAACCAAATCCATTAGTGATTTTTAATGTTACTGTAAAAGTGCCGGCCTTATTATAAATCTTTGATGGGTTTTCTTCAGTAGAACTTGAACCATCACCAAAATCCCATAGACATTCGTGGGTAACCAACGATTGGTATTTAGACTTATTAATAAAATTGGCGGTAACAGGTGGACAGTGTTTTTTAGAAAGGACAATATCAAAGCCGGCGCTATCTTTTGTATTATAAACCTGAACGGGATAGTGAGCTGTATCTATACAGCCTGCGGAATCTGTCACTTTAAGTTGCACATCATAATTCCCAATCGGAAAAATGTGTATCGGCTGCAAATTTGAAGTTGTATCGTTTTTGCCAAAAACCCATAAAAATTTGAACGGGGCCAAACCCGTCGCTTTAGGTACAAACTGGTAAGCGATAGAATCGCATGTGGACAGACTGAATGGAAAAATCTGTCCGATAGGTTGTTGGGGATAAACCATTCTAGAAATTGTATCGGTACAATATCCATTACTCACGATATAATTGATTTGAAATCCTTTCGCCTGGTCGGGGGGCGATTTGGTATAGGTATAGGTCATTTTATTGGAAGTCGCTTTGACGATATCGCCATTCCCCATATCAAATTCATTTTTAAGAATCGGGTAATCGCTTGAAAAAGAATCAATAAGTGTAACTGTAAGTGGAGCGCATCCTTTTACTGGACTTACCGAAAAACTCTGGTTAATTTCGGCGACAGTAATTTCCTGGCTCATATTAAATACCTGTTTACAGCCACGATTATTGGTGCTCACCATACTGACTTTATAAACGCCGGGAGTTGTATAAACATGAGTTAATATCTTCTCCGGACCACCTGTGACACCCAGCGCAACTTCGTCTTCTGAAGTGCCGTCCCCGAAAAAGACAAGGTTATCGGAGGTATCGCTGTCATATAATTTAAGCTTTAATGTGAATGGTACACATCCCGAAGTAGCAGAGGTCTTACTAAGAGGTTGAATCGCTATAAACCAGGGCTCTTTGATATAAAGGCCGTGCAAGCCAAAATTTGAATAAAATGAAAATACATCGCTACAGCCATTGGCACTGTCATACACTACCTCGTATGGGTAATAATACCCGGTATCTTTATAAATGTGGGATGGATTTCTCAGGGATGAAGAATCCCCGTCACCGAAATAATACTCCACCCGCGACGCACCAATTGAATTATCTGTAAAACTAACGTGGTTTTGCAAGGAGCAAGTATCATTATATGGAAAATAATTTGCCCATGGAGGAGCTACTATTAAAGGATGTCGATCAGTATCCGGTGCATCAGGACAAGCACTATCAGCATAAGCAACAAGGATATAACTATAAGAACCCGGTTTAAATTCAGGATTACCAAAATGTTTAGGATTCGGGGTAACTGTTAATGCAAGAGAATCATCCTTGAGAGGGTAAACTCCAAAAGCCTGGTAAACAAACTTTATATTCCTGAGCATACTCAGGCAACCTGAATCAGGGGAAAATGAAAATTTTACGATGGGCTTTCCCGCAACCTTGATCTTTACAGTATCCACTGCTGTACATCCCTTTGCCGTTCTTACTTCAAGTGCAAGTTTGTATTGGCCTGTGTCTCTGTATGTATGTTTTCCGGGACTAAATGCATTGGAGGTTGTTCCATCCCCAAAATCCCAATAATAGCTCACTATAGAATCAATCTTACTATAAGACAAATTTGAGAAATGGATGGTGAGTGGTACGCAGCCTTTCACACTGTCAATGCCTATTGCGGCTGCAGTTGGTCCTACCCTAACGAAATTATTTTTGGTGACAGACTCCACACAGCCGTTTTTATCTTCCACTTTCAACGTAATGGAAAACGCACCGGAATCCGGGAATGAATGAAGAACCGGATCTCCAGCTTCATAATATGGCTTAATACTATCACCAAAATGCCAGGAAATTACTTTTGTATTGGGCCCTGAAGTATTGGTAAAAACATCAGAATAGGGATACTGGCAAACAACGGAATCAGCACTAAATGAAGGCTGAAAGGGGCCACTCGCATTGATAATTTTTTGTTTTACAACCGTATCAAAACATCCTCCTCCAGGACTGGCTACAATAAGGCTTACAGTATAGGTCCCTACCGCATAAATATGTGTCGGGTTTTCAGAAGTTGATGATGAACCATCACCAAAATCCCAGGAAAAAGTGGATCCCGTGGGGAGACCAATGGAAGCATCTATAAATTTTACCGAAAGCGGTGCACATCCTCCCGGTGTCGAAGTATTGAAAGCACCGTTAAGATGACCGACTGCAATATAGTCAGGCAGTATTTCAGAAGACCTGCAGCCTAATGAATCCGTCACTAATAATTTGACAGTATAAACCCCTTTCGCTGAATATGTTTTGGTTGGGTTTGCGATTGTTGATATGGTACCATCCCCGAATTGCCATAAATAATTTACGCGGCTCGAAGAGTTGACTGTTGACGAAAAATTCACCGTTAAAGTGGATGTACAGCTCGAGGTTGGAGACCCTATGAAATTAACTGCCGGCGGATTGGCCACTGTAATATAGTCAGGTACATTCACAGATCCGGTGCATCCGTTTCCATCAGTTACTACCAATGAAACATTGTATTTACCAGGAGCTGAATAGGTATGATAGCCAGGATCTTCATCCTGAGATGTATTCCCATCTCCAAAATCCCAAAGCCATTTTGAAATAGCCGAAGACCCGGATGAGCTCTGATCGAGGAAACTGGCATTAAAAGGAATACAACCGAGCCTGGTGATTGCTGAAAATGCCGCAACCGGGTTTTGAAAAACGGTTATTGTTTTTATAATGGAGTCCTGGTTATTTTTGGCATCTGACACTTTAAGCATGATATTATAAATGCCCGGTTTATAATAAATGGCGCTCGGATTTTTGGTATAAGATGCATTCGAATTCCCAAGCCTCCATAAATAGGAATAAGGCCCTGTTCCTCCTGTGGTGGCGTCAGTAAAGGTTTCTGTTAAAGGGCTACATCCGGAGACAGAAGATAAAGTAAAATCTGCTTTGGGCTGCGCAAAAGAATTTAAGGCCATTAACTGAAATAGCGCCAGAAGGATAATATGACATAGCCTTTTAGTCATTGCTGTATTCAGCAAATTTAGCCTGATTCACAATAACATGCATTTCCCTTACCTCGACCATTGTTTTTCTTCGTTATTGAAGCAATGTCACCCAGCCAATACTGTATTTGTCAATATTATCTACACCCCTGTAGTATATCAGGTATTTGTACGCATCCAGTACAGGCGGGCCATTTTTATACCTTCCACTCCATTTATCTTTCATCGAACCTGATTCAAACACCTTAGTACCCCAACGGTCAAATATCTTCATGTGAAATTCTTTGATATACAACCCTTCCACAAAAAAAGAATCGTTTATTCCGTCGCCGTTGGGCGTGAATGCATTTGGAATAAATAGCCTTGAGTGCGGCTGTAATGTGGCGTCATTTGACATGCTGGTGATGTTGATATTCCTATCGGGATTTGACAATATTCCGTTGCGGTGCGCCACCACATGATATGTATAAAATGGAAGGCTGTTGAGGTCCGTAATAGTATCTACAAATACGGTATCCATACCGGAATTAGTCTTCGTCAAAAAATCAAAACTATTACTGCCGTTTTCAATATCAATGTCATAATACTTTACACCTTCAGGCCAATCTTGGTAAGCTGTCCAGACAAGTTTGGGTTTTACATCAGAATTTGTGTCAATATTTAGCAGGATCGTTTTCCCGATACTGCTATACGGTCCAAGGTCGCCACAACTGTCCAGGATCCTAAGCCTGTAGGTATATGATGTTGTCTGTACATTTACTTTCTGATCAGCCTCGGAAAGAACACTGCAGATAGGAGTATCAATTCTATTGAAATTGATACCATCGGCTGATTTCTCCAGCATCCAGTTCTTCACATGGCTGTTTGGTACAGGTTCCCATTCTACAAGAGTGGTTTTGTTATTTTCTACTGTTGCACGAACCATATTTCCGGGAGGCACATGGGGCACGTGAATCGGAATAGTTGCTGCCGTATCGCTCCAGGAAAGCTGTTGATTGCCACCCTGCTCTATCCCTTCCACCTGGTAAACCATGGTACGGTAACAAATCACGCTTGTATCTATGTATTTCAATTGATATCCCGGAACTGAATCCAGGATATAAAACTGAGGAGGAGATTCTGCCCCCTGCCTGTATATCTTATATTGCTTTACCGGCCAGCCTACATAGGGTGTCCAGCTAAGACTTGCCGCATTTACAACAGCTTCCGCATCGAGGTTAATAGTGCAGTGATACATAGACGCTAAGGTATCGGATTTGTAATCGCATACGTTTACTGCCTGCACCATAAAACAATAAGAGTGGTGCAAATTATTAAGCCCCTTTTCAAAGTAGATGGTATCGTTGGCATCCGATATTTCATCAAGTAGTTTCACATTGCCGGTTTCATCTTTCACATAGATCACGTATTTCTGAAAATCGAAATCAGTGTTTTTTCCAAAATCAATTTCCGCAGTATGATCATCAATAACAGTCACCCTGTATAAAGCAGGTGGTTTTGGTGGAACCGTATCCCCGATAATGATATACGCTGCATTTTTTAAGGAATCGTAGCAGCCCTTGTAATTCTCAGCATATAAGGATATTGGGAATATTCCCTTTTTGGTATAGGTGTGAGAAGGGTTTTCCTGGGTGGAACTGCTGCCATCCCCAAAATCCCAGAACCATGATTTGATGGCAGAATCACTTATAGTCAGATCTTTGAAATGCACCGGGGATCCGAGGCAGCCCGTTTTTGGAACGCCGACTTCAGCAATGATATCACCATATTTCACAGATCTTTTTTCAGAACCTATGCAGCCGTAGCCGGTTGCTACAGATAATGTTACCGGGTAAAACCCATTCTTTTTATAAATATGCGTTGGGTTTCGGCGGTTGTCTGGATTACTGCCATCCCCAAAATCCCATACCCAATGAATAATAGGGGTTTTTGAAGTTGACAAGTCCTTAAAAGTGATCGGCAGACCCGAACAAGTTGACACATAACTAAAATCAGCAGTGGGAAGTGGATGCACACGGATCGTATCAATCGGCGGCAATGCGTATGTACAGGTGGCATCGCCCAAAACAAGGGAAGGGATAAAATTGCCTGCATTAGGATAAACATGAGACGAAGTATCGGATTTGCCAAAAGGTGATCCATCTCCATAATCCCACTCTATTTTGGTTGCATTGTTAGACTTAGAAGTAAAATGAACTGTAACGGGCTGGCACCCTGTTCTTGGATCAAAAGAATATTCTCCTGTAGGGCCATTTATTGTAATGGCATTCACAATAGTAAAAGTGGAAGTACAACCCAGAAGATCCTTTATTTTTAAAGTTACCGTATAGGTACCAGGTACATAATAAACCTTTGATGGGTTTTGAAGTGTGGATGAAGACCCATCGCCAAAATCCCAGTACCATTGATGCGGGCCCTGTGTTGAAAATTTTGATTCGTCAGTAAAATTAACTGTTGCCGGTGGACATTTTGTCTGGGTAACTTTAACAATAAAATTGGCCGAATCCTTTATACTCGGTACAGATACCGGCAAGGATAAAGAGTCAGTACAACCCTCTGCATCAGTCACTTTTAATCTTACATTATAGGTTCCCACCGGGAAAGTCTGGGTAGGCTGATTTCCATTTGAGGTGTCTCCGTTCCCAAAATCCCAATGATATCTGATCGGACCGACTCCCACTGTTTTTGGTATAAACTGGTAAGCAACAGAATCGCAATTTGAAAGGTTAAATTCAAAGAGTTGTGTGGAAGGAAAGTAAACATGCACTAAGGTACTCTCTGTATCCTGGCATGAAATGTTGCTTTTTAACATGACAATTTTATACCCAGCTTTCTGGTCAGCAGGAGGTTGGGTATAAGTGTACGTCATTGTGGGGGAAGTAATATTAATCCTGTCCCCGTTTCCCATATCATAATAGCCTTTTATCAGACCTGAATCATGCGGAAATGAGTCAATGAGTGTTACCGTCAACGGGGCACAACTCTGGAGTGGCGATGCTGAAAAAACGGTTTTTAAGCCCAATACATGTATTTTAGCTTTCATCGTATCTTGCTTTCTACACCCTGCGTCATCAACTGCCGGCATAATTAC
>Ga0207127_10272_pt1 | contig 11559 bp, 17 predicted proteins | sample Alteio_BWMinHeat_17_FD_153574 | JGI IMG/M metagenome (GOLD analysis project Ga0207127, IMG submission 153574) | Enriched cells from forest soil in Barre Woods Harvard Forest LTER site, Petersham, Massachusetts, United States -... | ecosystem: Environmental > Terrestrial > Soil > Temperate forest >...
TAGCGCGCTTGTCCTTGGAGTAGGCACAACGGTTGCTTTTGCATCTGCCCTGAACATTCAGAACAGAAACACAACCAAGCAAAAAGAATTAAAAAAATATCTACATAAGGCTAGTAATGAAGTGTTTATGAATGGATTTAGAGAATGCCTAACAAGCATGCCCGATACCCTAGAAAAGCTCTTAAAGAGCTTTGAAATATACAATGCGCATTACGAAGAAAAGGGGGAAAAAAGTACAAGCTAGAAAAGGAAGCTTGTGGAAACAATTTTACGATCGCTACTGCGCTCTTTAATTTCTTTTCTTAAGAAAACTCAAACTGTAGGCACTTGCAGCTCCAAGAGCTATCGTTGCGCCGGGAGGCCAATTTAGGTAGTACGAGACGCTTGTGCCTGTTAACGTAAATAAAATCCCAAGAAATATAGAAAGAACCATGATCCCTGTAAGGCGCTTTTGAAATCTGCCTGCAATGGCAGGAGGAATAGCGAGCATGGCGATCACAAGAATGGCTCCTACAACTTGAATGAGTAGCACAACGGATATAGCCACAAGTCCAAGTAAGAGAAAATAAAGAAGGTTTACTTTAACATTTTGCAAACGCGCTTGCACTTCATCAAAACAAATAGCAAGGAAGCGGTTGTGAAAGAAAAATACCGCCAAAAGCACAATAGCATCTAAGCCTAAGATAAGTAGAATATCACTTTTGCTCACCCATAAAATATTGCCGAAAAGAAAGTTCATTAGCTCAACGTTATATCCTGGTGTGAGCGATATAAAAATAATCCCTAAGGCCATGCCGGTAGACCATAGCGCTGCAATGATTGTGTCTTCTCGCTCTTTAAATCTAAGATGGGTCCATCCAATTAAAAGAGCGGATAATAGAGCAAATACGAGGGCTCCATCAAGGGGCGTAATCCAAGAAATCCCATGCACTCTTTTTAACCAAAGACAAAGTCCCATTCCTCCAAGCACTGAGTGAGAGATGCTCCCGCTTATAAAGACAATTCTTTTTACAACTACATAAGATCCCATAATTCCCGATGTGATTGAGCTTGCAATACCGGCTAAAAGGGCAAATTGAAAGAAGGGGTTTTCTGTAAAAAGGGAAATAAGTGATTGTATCATATGAGTTTTATTGGCTCGTGGTAAAGTCCCATTGAATAATGTCCGCAGGCTTCTTTGGGAAGAAGCGAGGAGACTGTTTTGCGCACGCAAAGAAGTCTATCTGCTTTATCAAGTAAAGGTTCTAAATCGTGTGTGACCATAAGAATTGTCATAGAGCCTTTAAGCGTGAGAAGCAGGTCGTAAATTTCTTTTTCCGATTTGGCATCAACGCTTGCAATAGGCTCGTCAAGCAAGAGGATTTGAGGAGAAGAAACAAGCGCTCTTGCAATAAGAACTCTTTGTGCTTGTCCGCCTGAAAGCGTGCCAAAGGATTCATCTTTCAAATGGGAAAGGCTGACTTTTTCAAGCGCTTTGTGGGCTCTATCTTTAACTTTTTGGGGGTAGCTTCCCCACCATGTGCACTCTTTTACAGCTCCACTTAAAACAAGTTCAAAGACCGAGATGGGAAATTGTTTATCAAATTTTGCAAATTGAGGAACATACCCTATTTCCCCTCTTGCATTTTTAGGCAGTTTTCCTAAAACAGAAATGCTTCCCTCTTCTTGTTTTAAAAAACCCATAAGAAGGTTAAGAAGCGTTGTTTTGCCTCCTCCGTTAGGTCCAAATATAGCGATAAATTCCCCTTTGAAAATAGTAAGGGAAGCTTTTTTCAATATCGGGGTTTTCCCGTAAGAAAAAGAGATGTCTTTTACTTCAATAATTGGATCACTCATGGGCCTTTTCAGATGCTATGCTCTTAGCAATTGTGCGGAGCGTTGTTTTATAATCTTGAGAATAAGGATCGATGAGATAAGTGGGAACATTTAATTTTGCAGCGATCCATTCGGCCCCTTTATTACTGTATTGAGGCTGAGTAAAAATAGCGGGGATTTGGACGTTTTCGAGGCTGGATAATAGAGAGGAGATATGCTTTGGTAAAGGGTCTTTGCCTTCATGTTCAATGGAGAGTTGAATAAGCCCGTAGTCTCTGCAGAAATACCCAAAAGCTGGATGGGAAACAATAATGGCAGTCCCTTTAAAAGGCTCTAGAAGGAGGGTGATTTCTTGGTCTAGTTCTTGGAGTTCTGTAAGGAGTTTACTGGTATTTGTTTCATAAAGAGGGGCGTTTTCAGGAAAAAGAGTGACAAGTGCATTTTTTATAGTAAGAACTTGTTTTTGCGCTTCTCTAGCACTTAACCAGATATGTCTATCAAGACTATCTGTTGAATGATCGTGGCAGCAGCTGTGCTCTTCTAGGGGAAGAAGATCAATGTTTTCTGTTAAATCAACGGTTAACAGGTTTTTGTTGTGCCCTTGTAAAGATCTTAGAATTTTATTTTCAAAAGATTCCCCAATAAGAAACCACAATTTTGCATACCTAAAGGGCTCTACATCTTTTAGTGTAGGCTCAAATAGATGGGGGTTTGCTCCTGTGGGAATAATTTGTTTGATATCAACGGTGTTTGCTGCAATTTTTTCTACAAAATAAATATAGGGGCCAATGTTAACAAGAACAATGGGCTTTCCTGCAGCATCAGGCTTTTCTTGAGAGGTGCAAGAATATAACCCTAAAATAATTAAAACTGAAAGTAGAGAAAGTATAATTTTTTTCATAAATAAGCCATTCATCATCGGGTGACACCCTCTTATTTTCAAGTTAAATAATTTATACTACATCTGCAAGCTTGATTGTTTTATACCCAAGTTAACTTGGGTATAGAAAGTCCTTGATCGTAATTGTTGTAATGCTGTAACATTACAACATAAAGCAAGGAGGGGTATGCAAAAAGATGGTTGGCAAGAGTTTTTGAAGATGTGTTTCAATATCAAAAACGTTAAGGAATTAGAGGAGCTTTTCGATTTGTTTTTAACTTTTGAAGAAAAAGCTGCCCTAGCAGCTCGCTCTTTAACAATAAAAGCTCTTTTAGAGGCAAAGTTAACGCAAAGAGAAATAGCTAAAAATTATAAAGTGAGCATTGCTCAAATTACCCGAGGATCAAATGCTTTAAAAAGGATTGGTCCTCGTTTAGAAAAATTTTTAAAAAATTCATTGGAGGAGTAAAAAATGTCTTGTTCGGTAGTTCATTCTAAAGAAATTATATCGCTTATTCAAGCGAGTGGGATGCAAGGGTTAGGTCATGATAACCCTTGTGTAAATTCAAAGTATGTTGTGCTTATGGAAGCGGAAATAGAAAAGTTTCCTATTCTAAAAAACTACATAAGCCCCAACTTTATTGTAACAGGTGGGGGATGGAGTGTATCTATGTGCCAAGCCTACGGATTGACTTATGAAGGGATACGTCAGGTTTTAGCTATATTAAAAATAAAAGCTCCTGTTGCAGATTCCTTGGAAAAACTTGAAAAAGCTATTTTTGCAATCAAAGACGCAGGTGTTATTGTTACTGATGCGAGCCTTTTAAAAAGTGGAGAGCTTAATCAGCATGCAATTTCTGTTTTTGTTCAGAAAAAAGAAGATTGTTTCCTTGTATCTGTTAATGATAGTTTTGGAAACACTAAAATTTCACCTCAAGATAAAATTATGCAGATTTTCAAAAATGCACAGGTTGAAGTCTTTGTTAGCGAGAACAAAAGGCAAGCAAATGGAGAGGTGACTTGCAATGGCTATGCTATTAGAGATTGTATTGCTTTTAACGAAAACAGCAAAATCATAGAGGAGATTTTGGAGGGTAATTGGCGTAGAGAAAACGCAGAATGCGTATACGAACTATGTGCTTAAAAAGCTGCCTTCTTCCATGCTTATGGATAAAATGGAAGCTAGAAGAGCAGTTTTAAATTATCAGGGTCTAATTCTAAAGCACGTAATGGAAGGTGAGTCCATGGCTTTGGAGGACGAAACTATATAAAACGCGGTTAAAGGGCCTATCCATTACTGGTTTAGGCCCGGTTTTCTATTCTCTTCATAAGATTTTATAAGACTGATTGTCAGATAATGGGCTTTCAGGCTAAACTGTATGGGCTGCAAGTTTTTGTTTTGCGGAGGGGTGTCAGAGTGGCCGATTGAGCATGCTTGGAAAGCATGTAAACGTGAAAACGTTTCGTGGGTTCGAATCCTACCCCCTCCGTATTTTTTTATTCCCAAATAAATCCTTGTAAGTATAGAAAAAGAGAACCTTTTTCTATCACACTGGAAAGATATCAATGCGATGCCCATTTTGCGACCACGATGATCTTAAAGTTACAGACTCTCGCAATGCCACTGAGATGAACGGAGTAAGAAGACGCCGTGAGTGTTTAAAGTGTTTAAAACGCTTTACGACATTTGAAACAATAGATCTTACTATTCAAGTGCATAAACGCGACGGACGCTACGAAGATTTTCATCAAGAAAAACTCATTCGAGGCCTTGATTCAGCGTGCCGCCATACACGTATTAGTCATGAACAGGTGCTTGCTCTTGCTTATAAAATCACAGCAGATCTTATGGAGCGGCAGGTGCGCGAAATTTCTACCACAGAGCTTGGAGAAATTGTCATGCAGCATTTAATCGAGATGGATGTTATTGCATATATTCGCTTCGCTTGTGTATATCGTCGATTTAAGGACGTGGACGAACTAATGGATGCCATTAATCGCGCGCCTTCTAAAACAAACTTCACCTAAGGTTAGGAGGTAATGATGCCTTTAAAAAAACAAGAGATTGCTAAATTTAAACAGCGGCTAGAAGAATTAAAAAGACAGATGACCGAGCTCGTTCGTGGAGTGAGTGAAGAAGTTAAGTCGGCAGATGACTCAAAAGGCTATTCCCAGCATCAAGCAGATGAAGGGACAGACGATTTTAATAGAACAATTTCTTTAGAAGTCACAAGTAAGGAATATGGAATTTTAAGACAGATCGACCGCGCTCTTGAGAAAATTGAAGAAAATACTTATGGAATTTGCGACATCACAGGGGAAGAAATTTCTATTCCACGGTTAGATGCGATTCCTTACGCAACGATGACTGTTAAAGCGCAAGAAAAGTTTGAGAAAGGCCTGCTTTAAATGAAAGTTCTTTGTTACGTAGGTCTTTTTGTTTTTCTGCTTTTAGGAGATTACTTTTCTAAAGCCTACGTGCAAGACCATCTTCCTTTAATTCAATATGCCTCTTCAGAGTATCCTTATGGAGGCATTCCCGTTTTTAAAGGGATTTTAGGCATAGATTTTTCTATAAATTACGCGACAAATAAGGGGGCTGCTTGGGGTCTTTTTGCTTCTTTTCAAAGCTATCTCCTTTATTTTAGGCTCGCTCTTATTGGGGCTCTTTTGACCTTTCTTCTTTTTTTCAATAAAGAAAAAAAACATCTCTTGGCGTTTACCCTTATTTTAAGCGGCGCTATTGGCAATGTGATTGATACTTTTGCCTATAGCTATGTAATAGACATGTTTTATTTTAAGTTTGGCAGTTATTCTTACCCTATTTTTAATGTTGCAGATGCTTGCATTTTTTGCGGAACGCTGCTTTTATTTTTAACCCGCAAAAAAAAAGAACTTCCCAAGCATGAAAGAAGACATGAAATTTCCAAGAATTAGCACTCCTGCAGAAGAGGGGGTTTTAAGCGTTTCCAAATGGCTTAAGGTTCAAGTTTTATTAGATATTTCTGAGATGAATGAGCTTATTAAAGCTCTGCCCCCTTTTTTTTCTTTTCCGGCAGGGCAAATTGTCGCAGCTGAAAATGCTTTTGTTAGAGAGGCGCAGTTTTTAGCAAATTATACAGCTTATATCGAGGCCTTAAAAAAAGAAGAACTTTTGCAACTTAAGCCCTTATTTTGGACAACTTCTTTAGATATGTTATATGCCATGCAGGTAGGAGAGAATAAATTTCTTATAAAACCTCTAAAACCTGTGATTCAACTCCAAGCGCATCATTTTTTTTATTCAGAGCTCGATAAAAAATTTCATCCTATGGTGTTAAGTAAAGAAAGTGTTTCTTGGGGACTGCAGTTTTCTTATCCTCAGATTTATGAAGATCCTAAAACACATCTTTTTTCTAAGGTAAATAACTCCTTAGAATTTCCCAATACAGAGCTTTTTTTAGCCCTTACTAGATGGTTAAGAGCTCATAGTATGCCAACGCCTTTTATTGTAGAGGGGCAAAAAGTCAATGTCCCTATAAGAATAGGGAAAAAGGCCTTTAGTTGGATAAACGTTCATCCTCAGCTTAAACTTAAAGGAATTAGTGTATGAAGAATTTTGCAGAGGTATTACATAAACTTTTTACTGAGAAAAAGCAGACTCTTGCTCTTGCAGAATCGTGTACAGGGGGAATGCTTTCCCATTTGATCACTCAGGTTCCCGGCGCTTCCGATTATTTTTTAGGTTCTTTAGTCACCTACTCAAATTCCTTAAAAGAAAATCTTCTTCATGTATCACCCCAAACTCTTTTAGCTTATGGCGCTGTGAGTAAAGAATGCGTCTTTGAAATGCTTGAAGGGGTATTTAAAGCGACCTCTGCTGATGTAGCTTTAGCTGTTACAGGCATTGCTGGCCCAAGTGGGGCTACAGTAGAAAAGCCTCTTGGAACAATTTGGGTAGCTTTAGGAGAAAGGGGAGGGGATCCCTATTTATTTTCTTTAAAATTAGAAGGAGATCGTCAAGAGATTATCGAGCTTTGCTCTTATAAACTACTCACTATTTTATACCGCTTTTTGCATGAAGGAACTAGAACTCTATGATGGAAATTACAAGCTTACAAAACCCTAAAATTAAAGCTGCTGCAGCCTTAAAAGATCGAAGGGGACGTGAAGAAACAGGTCTTTTTTTGATTGAAGGATATAGAGAGCTTAAGCGCGCTTTTGAAGGGGATGTACATATTAAAACCTTATTTATTTGCCCTGAGCTTTTTTTAGGAGTAAATGAACAGGCACTTATCGATCAGATAAAAGCTGATGGGGCTGAGCTTTACTCTTGTACTGCCGCTGTTTTTCAGAAGTTTTCTTATAGAGACCGCCCCGATGGGTTAATTGCGGTGGCCTACCAAATGAAACATACCCTAAAAGATTTATTCCCTATTATTGAAAGCAGCAAAAATCCTTTTTTTGTCATTGCTGAAAGCATTGAAAAGCCGGGCAATTTAGGAACTATTTTGCGCTCTTGCGATGCTGTGCATGTGGATGCTGTAATTGTGTGTGACAAATGCACAGATATCTATAACCCTAATGTGGTAAGGGCTAGTACAGGAACTTTATTTACAATTCCGGTTGTAGAAGCAACAAGTAGCGAAACACTTCTTTGGCTGCAGAGGCATAAGGTAAAAGTTGCGGCAGCAACTCCTTCTGCAAAAACGGAATACACGGATGCCGATTTTACAGGACCTGTAGCCTTAGCCGTAGGAACAGAGCAGCTAGGCCTTACAGAGCTTTGGATGAAGGCAAGCGATATCCAGGTCTCTATTCCCATGCTAGGCGTTGCAGACTCTTTAAACGTCGCTTCTGCTACCACCATTTTACTTTATGAGGTCCTTCGCCAGCGCAAATTTTATGCAAAGGGAATATGGAAGTAGTTTTTTGCGATAATCATATTCTTATAGTAGAAAAAGAAGCAGGAATGCCCACGCAAAAAACAGAAGGGGCTCCTATTGATGTAGAGACCCTTGCCAAAAAATGGGTGAAAGAGAAATTCAAAAAGAAGGGCGATGTCTTTTTGCATGCTGTGCATCGCCTAGATTCTGTTGTTTCTGGTCTTGTTCTTTTTGCAAGAACAAGTAAAGCGCTTTCTCGCTTAAATGAACAAATGCGAGAAAGAAAAATCAAGAAAATTTACGTAGCCAAAGTGGAAGGCGTTTTAAAAGAAGAAGAAGGTACTTTTAAGCACTTCCTTCGCCACGGCGATTTCCGCGCTCATGTAGTTCCTCAAAATCATCCTGAGGCAAAAGAAGCTGTTTTAACGTATCGCATCCTTAAACGGGGAGGCGATAAAACGCTTGTAGAAATCACTTTGCTAACAGGAAGGTACCACCAGATTAGAGCGCAGTTTTCCCAAATGGGCCACCCCGTTGTAGGCGATAAAAAATACGGCAGCAAAACGTCTTCTAAAGCCATATGCCTTCACCACAGCCGCCTCGAATTCACCCACCCCGTCACCCTCGAACCCCTCATCTTCGAATCCCCCGTCCCCTTTAAGAATTAACAAAGAGGTTTTTTTTCTCTCTCTCTCTCTTTCTCTCGGTCTTCCTCTGTGGTTTCAAGTCTTCTGTGGTTAAATCTTTGGCTAACACTTGAAGTACAAGAACTCGCATTTTTTTAACCACAGAGACAAGAAACCACAGAGGAAGAAAGAGAGGGTTAAGAAAAAATAATGGGATAGGCCTGTCGATTAAATTTCTCATCTAAAATTTAATCGACTATATCAAGTTATTCGAAAAGATCGGCGTGAGTGCCAGTACGGACTAAACTAATGGCGCCAGTAATCGGAAGATAAATAAGTAACCAGTCTCCTTCAATGTGACACTCCCAGTGATCTTTGTAATTGCCGGAAAGTTTATGATTACAATGTTTTTCTGATAGTGGCTTCTCATCTTGTAGAAGATCCAAAATCACTTTCAATTTGCCGAGGTTTTTGCCTCGTTTCTTCGCCAATTTAAGGTCTCGCTTCATCTGGTTGGTGTACTCAAGTATCAGCATTAGATCCCTAGATGCTTACAAAGATCATCGAAGTCTTCAGCTTTTACTGTCTTCCCTTTGCGGGCATCTTCCATCGCTTTAATGGTCTTTTTATTAGGGCGTTTTTCTGGATAAATCCGTTCGTGAATGCACTCAATAACAAATTCACGGAGGGTTGCCCCTTCTGCAGCAGCCAACACCTTTATGCGTTTATGATCTTTTAACGGTACATCGATTGACATTCTTGTGGTTCTCGCACTCATTTTTTCTCCTTTTCTTGTTTCCTAAATTGTAGCACATGATACTTAAATACTCAAATAAGTAATCCGCACCATTATGAGGGTGCTATATTATGCTTATTATCAGATTGTTACGCTTTTCCAACCACAACGTCGAAGAAGGTCCAGAAGGATTGACCCGTATTTATTAAAGAGAATTTTCGATCGCTAATCAGCCTATATCAGAACTTTTCAGCATAAGAGGAAGATGTGGATGTTTCTTAAGTTGTTTATAATAAGGTTTTTGGATGTATGTATTGCAATACATTGTTTTTTGTGATACAATGGGATTGTAATACATAGGTAGAGTATGTTTGAGGAATTGCAGAAGCTAAGTCACAAATTTTTAGAGATTAAAAACTCTTCTTATAGGAGATATTTCATCCGAAATGTAAATTTTAGCCATCGGATGACTGTCCTTGTAGGTCAAAGAGGGGTGGGCAAGACAACAACCTTAGTTCAAACGCTGCTCGATTTCGTTAAAGGAGATAGGTTTGATCCGCGCATTCTTTATATTCAAGCGGATCACTTTTTAATGGGGTCCACTTCGTTGTATGAAATAGCAGAGCAGTTTCATGTTTTAGGGGGAAAATGGATTGTATTTGATGAGATTCATAAGTATCCCGATTGGTCAAAAGAGTTAAAAAGTATTTACGACACCTTTAAAGATTTAAAAATTTTTGCCTCCGGAAGCTCGGCCTTAGAGATCTATAAAGGAAGCCATGACCTTACAAGGCGTGCAGCTCTTTTTCATATGCAAGGGATGTCTTATAGAGAATATTTAGAGTTAGTGCATCAGATAGAGTTGCCTGCGTATGAGTTAAAAGAAATCTGTCTTAATCATGAAAAAATTGCAGATAAGTTGCTTAAGAAATTAAATCAGAAAGAGCTTCGCGTCATTCCTCAATTTCATAAATATCTTAAAGTGGGGTACTACCCTTATTTTTTTGAAATGAATAATGAAGCCATTTATAAAATGACCTTAGAGCAAAATGCCCATACAACAATTGAAGCAGATTTAGCTGCGATTTATCCTCATCTCACAGGCGCAAGTATTCATAAAATGAAAAAGCTTCTTGTTTTTATTGCTAATTCAGTTCCTTTTATGCCGAATTGGAATCATATGAAAAATGTCATAGAGGTAGGGGATTTACGTACTTTAAAGGCTTATTTTTCTCATTTAGAAGATGCGGGGTTAATTCGATCTGTTTCGAAGGCAACAAAAAAATTTGCAGCTTTAGAATCTCCTTCTAAAGTATATCTCGAAAATCCTAATCAATTATACGCGATTTCCTCTTCTTTGCCTGAAAAGGGAACGGTGAGGGAGACATTTTTTTTAAATATGCTAGCACAAAAACATAGCGTAAAAGTACCGGGGAATGGAGATTTTTGGGTGGAAGGAGACTATGTTTTTGAAGTGGGCGGCAAAAACAAGAGCTTTGAGCAAATAAAATCACAAAAAAATGCTTTTCTTGCGTGTGATGAAATTGAGCAAGGAGCGGGGGCAAAGATTCCTCTTTGGCTCTTTGGATTCCTATACTAAAGGAAAAACAAAGAGATTTTTTTCTCTCTTTCTCTTTCTTCCTCTGTGGTTTCTTGTCTCTGTGGTTAAATCTTTGGCTAACACTTGAAGTACAAGAACTCGCATTTTTTTAACCACAGAGACAAGAAACCACAGAGGAAGAGAGAGGGAGAGAGAAATTTGCTCTCGTGGTTTTTTTAGGTTACGCGCTGAGCACAGAGGAGTTCTGCGATTTGGATGGTGTTTAGGGCGGCTCCTTTTAGGAGCTGGTCGCCGACGGCCCAGAATTCAAGGGTGTTGGCTTGAGAGATATCTTGGCGTATTCTTCCTACAAGGATGTCGTCTTGTCCTGTGGCATCAAGAGGCATGGGGAATCTGTTCATTGAGGGGTCTTCTAGAATTTTTAAGCCCGCTGCATTTTTAAGTAGGGAATAAGCGTTTTCTTTAGTGATTGGTTTTTCAAACTCTACGTTTAAGGAAATAGAGTGCGCGCGCAGCACTGGCACCCTTACGCATGTGGCTGTTACTTTAATGGAAGGATCTTCTAAAATTTTATGCGTTTCAAATACCATTTTAAGCTCTTCTTCCACATATCCGTTTTCGGTAAGCGTGGAGTTGTGTGTAAATAAGTTAAACGCGTAAGGGTGTGTAAAAACAGTTCTTTCATAGGGTTTGTTATTTAGAACAGCAGCTGTTTCTTCTTCTAGCTCTTTCATGGCGAGCGCGCCAGCTCCGCTTGCTGCCTGATAGGTAGAGGCTACAATTCTTTTGATGGTGTAGGGCTTATGCAAAGGGGCAAGAGCTATAAGCATCACCGTTGTTGTGCAATTAGGCGATGCAATAATGCCTTGGTGATTTTTTAGGGCGTGGGCGTTAATTTCGGGAATAATAAGAGGGACATTTTCCATTAATCTAAAGGCAGAGCCATTGTCAATAACAATCGCCCCTTCTTTTACTGCTTGCGGGACATATTCAAGAGATGCTTTTTTCCCGGCGCTAAAAAGAGCGATATCAATCCCTTTAAAGCACCCCTCATGTAATGCCTTTATAGAAATGTC
>Ga0207127_10273_pt1 | contig 11461 bp, 10 predicted proteins | sample Alteio_BWMinHeat_17_FD_153574 | JGI IMG/M metagenome (GOLD analysis project Ga0207127, IMG submission 153574) | Enriched cells from forest soil in Barre Woods Harvard Forest LTER site, Petersham, Massachusetts, United States -... | ecosystem: Environmental > Terrestrial > Soil > Temperate forest >...
CCTTCGATCAATTGCACCCCGGCCTTGGGAGGAACACCTCGTTTTGGAGCGGTGGGATTGAGGGGGATCGATAACGAACTCTTGGGCTTTCCCTTTCCTTTCGCTTCTACAACTGGAGAGGGCTGTTTCTCAAGCTGACCGGAAGCAGGAACCGCAGAGACGGGAATCAATGGCGTGGACGCTACCCGGGCTTTCCTTGTCCGTAAAGTAACAAGCGAGATCACAACCGCCAGAATGAGCAAAGCGGTTACCAGAAGCCCGCGACGGATCATTGGCTTGGCCATGCTTTAATTTAGCAAAGTCGGAATGGAGGCGCTGTGATGAAAAAGAAAAAATCATCAGAAATTGCTTTTGAAGGAAAATTCAAAAGATCATAATAGGATCATTAACAATGACGTTAAGGGGGTAAACGATGAAATATGGTGTGTTGCTTGGGCGTATCTTCTACGCGTTGATTTTTTTGATGGCGGGACCCGGCCACTTCAAAGCGGGAACGATTGCTTATGCGGCGAGCCAGGGTGTCCCCATGGCTTCCATTTTGGTGCCCATCTCAGGGGTTTTGGCCATTCTGGGTGGGTTGAGCGTCATGTTGGGGTACAAAGCCAAATGTGGAGCGGGATTACTTATTCTCTTCCTCGTTCCGGTGACGTTGATGATGCACCGCTTTTGGGGTCTGAGCGACCCGATGACGGCCATGATCCAGCAGGTGATGTTCATGAAGAACGTCTCCATGCTCGGCGGCGCCCTTATCATCATGGGGTTGGGATCCGGTCCTTTGAGCATCAAGGAATAAGACGGGCACGGGGGGAGGAAATAATTGATAAAATTCTCCTCTCTCCGGCCCCATCGTCTAGAGGCCTAGGACGCTACCCTCTCAAGGTAGAGATCGCGGGTTCGAATCCCGCTGGGGCCAGATCTTTCCGCCCCCTTGTGGGGTGGAAAGATCTGGGTTTCAGACGTGATGCGACCCTTCGAGCCATCCCGCCGAATACCTTTCAAGTGCGCAGTAACCGTTGCTGAAATATCCCACCATGAACGGTGCGGTCTCCCGCCTGCCCGAGGGTTCGTCGCCTCTCTTCGTTTATCCCGCTGGGGCCATATCCTATTTTTGATAAATCCTCTTCAGAAATGGAGGGGATTTTTGTTTCTGGCTTTTGGGCTGGGTTGGCAGGTTCGCATCCGTCCCAACTAACTTGAAAGAGCGGAAAATGAGACGATTTCTTTGGTACAGATGCGAAGTCGAGGAATCAAAATTCTGCGTGCGGCGCGATCTGTCACGTGTTATACTTAGAATAAGACTATGAAGCATTATCACTTGACGGCCGTCATCTGGAAAGAAGGTAAAAAGTATGTCTCCAAATGTCCTGAGCTTGGGGTGGCCTCGTATGGCTCCACTCCGGAAAAGGCGAGGGCCGCGCTGGAAGAAGCGGTTGAGCTATATATGGCCAACGCCAAAAAACTTCGTCTTTTTGAGGACGTAGAACCTTCCCTGTCTTCTGAAACCCGGTATACAACCCCCCTCGAAATCGCGATCGCTTAGTGCGGCTTCCGTCGCTTTCCTCAAAACAAATCATTCGCGCGCTGCGTGAAGCCGGTTTCGTCGAAGCACCCGAACGCGGTAAGGGCAGCCACCGGGCCTTTGTCAAACATGATCCTGAAGGCAAAACCCGTTTGACCATCGTCCCGTATGGAAAGGATATTCCCCGCGGTACTTTGCTGTCGATCCTTGAGCAGGCCGGACTGACTCGCGAAGAATTTTTAAGACTTCTCTAAAGCGACTTCTTCGTGCCGAGACTGTAGTGTAAATTGTAGTGTTACACCCTTTTTCCTTTTACTCGCCGACTGGCTCTTCTATCTGCTGGGTTTTGAGGTGATCCACCGAGCAGAATGTCTCGGGCTCTGTGCCTTTCTTAAAAGCTTCTAAAATGACGTGAGGACAAGAAGGAAGGGCAAGGAATCCTGTGTCCATGTCCACTTTGGCGAAGATAATGTCAGGGGGAACGGAAAAATCCTTAAAATCCCGGTGTGGTAACGCTTGCTCCATAAAGTCTGTCCACCAGGGGACGGCAAGCCCCGAGGCGGCGAGCTTGTGGCCTAAAGAGCTGTAGTCGTCGTAACCCATCCAAACGCCCGTCACAATCTCCGGAAGATATCCAATAAACCAAAGGTCCCGTGAATCCTGCGTGGTCCCGGTCTTGCCGGCCACGGGCCAACCCAATTGTCTGGCGTAGTAACCAGTCCCATATTTGACAACTCCCTGGAGAAGATAAGTCACTAAGTATGTTGTTTGGGACGAAAGCCGAGACTCGAGCTTCGGCGTGTGGACATAAAGGACCCGGCCTTCCCGGTCTTGGACTTTTTCAACTCCGTAAGGTTCGGCCCAAACGCCCTCATTGGCCAGCGTCGCGTAGGCATTCACAAGTTCCAGGACTGTGACCACCGACGTTCCCAAACCCAGGGACAACACAGGGTCGAGCTTTTCTGTGATCCCGGCGTTCTGCGCCATGTCCATCACAGCGCGCGGTCCCACCCTGTCCACAAGACGCACCGAGACAAGGTTCCTCGATTTAGCGATCGCTTTGCGCAAAGTGACTGGACCCAAATATTTTTCATCATAATTCTTCGGCAGCCAAACCTTCTCTCCCCGCTCATCCTCCACGTTTTTCTCCAACATGTCGTAGGACGTGGCGCTGATGCTCAGGTTTTGTTCCACATCATTGAAAAGAAGTTCGTAAGAAGTCGCCTCCGCCAGCAGCCGGGGATGGCGCTCGACATTGATGTAAGCCACGGGAAGATCATTGACAACGGAGGAGGCGGTAAACCCCGCCTCCAAGGCTGCTCCCCACACGAAAGGCTTAAACGCGGAGCCCGGCTGGCGCTTGGCTTGAGTGGCCCGGTTGAACTGGGACTGCGAAAAACTCCGGCCGCCCACCATGGCCCGGATCGCCCCGGTCCGGGGATCGAGGGCCACAAGCGCTCCCTGGATCTTCGCTGTCTCCGTTGATAAGTTCGTCTTAAATTCACGTTTCGACTTGGGCCGGCGCAATGATCCGTATTCTTTATCGAAGGCCGCAAGATGCATTTCCATGGTTCGCTCTGCCGCCAACTGCATTTTCAGATCCAGTGTGGCGGTGATCGTCAAACCCCCTTGATAAAGGGCTTCACTTCCATAGGTGGGCTCCAGAAACTTACGGATGTAGTCAATGAAATACGAAGCCTGTTGCTTCACCGGGCTGAAGCGCGTCACATTCAAGGGGATGGCGTTGGCGTTCCTTTCTTCCGCTGCTGTGATAAAGCCCATTTCCCTCATCCGGGCCAAAACCACTCCCCGCCGTCCGCGCGCCGCTTCAGGGTTTTCGAATGGGGAATACCGCTTGGGGGCCCGGATGAGGCCGGCAAGCATTGCGCACTCAGGCAAATTCAGATCTTGGATCCTCTTCCCAAAATAAACTTGAGCGGCGGCGTTGGCGCCATAAGCCCCGCCGCCAAAATAAATCTGGTTCAAGTAAAGCTCCATAATTTCATCTTTTGAGAAACGATTTTCGATTTCAAGCGTCAGGATCAACTCTTTCATTTTTCTTTCAACGGTCCGGCGGCTGGTCAAGAAAATATTTTTGGCGAGCTGTTGGCTGATCGTGGAGCCACCTTGGACAACGCGTCCCGCTCTTAAATTCGCCCAGAGAGCGCGTGAAATGGAGACGGTGTCCAAACCCCAATGTTGGTAAAATCTTTGGTCTTCAATGCTGACGACCGCTTTGGGTAGGTCAACCGGGATTTCCACCAAAGAAACGTTGGAGCGGCGCTCTGTAAAGAACTCAGCCAAAGGCTGGCCGTTTCTGTCAACGATCCGGGTGGCTTGGGGTGGATTGTAATTCTCCAGAGACTCCGCGGACGGAATCTCCATCAAAAATAGGCGAACACGGAACAAGCCCACGGCTAGAATCAGGGTGAGGACAGATCCTGCGATGAGGAAGATTTTTTTGCGTGAAAGGGTAGAAAACATCGCTGGTTCTCGCCTGGCATCTTAGCGGTTTTCCGACGGTCTCTCAAGGCAGCTTGCCGTCCAAAGGAGCCTGTGATAGGATTCCTTTATGAAAGCGTTCGTCCTGGCCGGAGGCTTTGGAACGCGCCTCAGACCCCTCACAATTCATCTTCCCAAACCCATGGTGCCCATGGGAAACGTCCCGATGATGCAACATGTGGTCAACCAACTCATCAAACATGATTTCACTGAAATCGTGTTTATGCTTCATTATCAACCGGAATCCATTACTTCGCATTTCGGCGACGGGGGGGCCTTCAAAGCACATTTTACCTACGTGAAACCAGATGCTGACCTGGGCACCGCAGGGTGTTTAAGACCCGGCACGCAAAGCCTTGTCAAAAAAGAGCCCCAGGAACCTTCCTTGGTCATCTCGGGTGATGTCCTCACCGACATTGATCTGGGCGCGGCCTGGGAGTTTCATAAGAAGAAAAAAGCCCTGGTCACCATCGTGCTCACGCGCAGTCACAACCCGCTTCAATACGGCGTGGTCATCACAAATGCCGATGGGCGCATCCAACGGTTCCTGGAAAAACCAAGTTGGGGCGAGGTTTTTTCCGACACGATTAACACGGGGATTTATATTCTGGAACCCGAGGTCGTCAATCATATCCCCGAGGGAGAGCCTTTTGATTTTTCGAAGAACCTCTTCCCGCAACTGCTGGCGGCAGGCCAGCCCCTTTATGGATACGTGGCCAAAGGATATTGGAAGGACGTGGGCGACCTGACGGAGTATCGGACGGCCCACCTGGACCTTCTGGATGGGAAGATCGACCTCACCGTCCCCGGCAAGCCGCTCAAAAACCATCCCAACGTCCGAGCAGGGACCGGCACCGTCATTGAAGACGGGGTCCGCTTCCAGGGATCAGTGCTCCTTGGAGCCAACTGCCGCATCGGCAAAGGGGCGGACATCCGGCGCTCTGTCCTTGGAAACAATGTCCGCGTTGGGGACAGCGCATCGATCCGGAACTCTGTGGTGTGGGATCACAGCGTTTTGGACACTGAGACCGCCCTTCGAGAAGCCATCATCGCCCGTGGGGTATCCATTGGAAAACGGGCCCGCATTGAGGTGGGTTGCGTCGTGGCCGACGGCTGCACGGTAGGGGCTGACGCCCGGCTCAAACCCTGGGTCAAAATGTGGCCCCAAAAAGCGCTGGAGGAAGGGGCAACACTTTCCACGAGCCTCGTGTGGGGTGAACGTTGGGCCAAAGCGCTCTTCGGCGCTTACGGCGTGGTGGGATTGACCAACATCGAGATCACGCCGGAGTTCGCCGCCAAGATGGGGGCGGCCTACGGCGCTTTCCTGGGACCTGGCGCATACGTCATCACTTCACGCGACGCTCATAAGGCCAGTCGAATGATCAAGCGCTCCTTCATCTCGGGACTTCTCTCCACCGGCGTGCGGGTGGGAGATCTCCGGACAGCGCCGGCTCCCGTGGTTCGTTATGAATTGGGGAAAGAAGGAGAACAGGGCGGCGTACACGTTCGCCAATCTCCTTTCGATGCGCGGCTGACCGACATCCTTCTTTTTGAGAAAGATGGCAGCGACCTCTCACTCTCCAAAGAACGGGCCATCGAGCAACTCTTCATGAGGGAAGATTTCCGCCGGGCCCCGCCGGAAGAGGTGGGGGAACTGACTGTTCCGCCCCGGGCCCAGGAATATTACCGGACCGGTTTCCTCAAGAGCATTGATGTGGAGAGCATTCGCCGGGCGGCAATCAAAATCGTCATCGACTACAGCCACTCGGATGCTTCCACGATATTTCCGCATATTTTGGGACAGCTGGGCGTTCAGGTCGTGGCGCTCAACGCCCATTTGGCGGTGGGCCGGATCACAAGGTCTCAAACAGAATTCCAGGAATCTATGGACCAGCTTTCCCACATCGTGACCACCCTGGGCGCTCAGGTTGGTTTTCTGATGGACAACGGGGGGGAGAAGTTGTTTCTAGTGGATGAACGCGGCCGCATCATTCCTCAAGAAGTGGCCTTGGCCATCGTTGGAGACATGGTCCTGCGCGCCAAAGAAGCGAAAAGGATCGCCTATCCCGTTCAGTCTTCCAGCCTCCTTGAAAGCATCGCCCAGATGGCCGGCGTCTCCGTCATCCGGACCCCGACAGCCGCCCGACACATCGTCAGAGCCGCCATGGAACCGGAAGTTGGCTTTGTGGGAGACGGGGTCGGAGGTTTTATCTTTCCCAAGTTTCAGCCGGCCTTCGACGCCATGTACGGGTTGGCGAAGATCCTCGAACTGATGGCCCGGACGGATTCCACACTCGCCTCCACATGGGATTCCATTCCTCAGAGAGCCCGCCTTGGCCACCGGAAGGTCCCTTGTGCCTGGGATAAGAAGGGTCTTGTCATGAGGCTCGCCCAGGAGGAAGGCGACGGAAGGAAGCTCGAGCTGATCGACGGCGTGAAGATTCATTTTGAGGATGGCTGGGCGTTGATTCTGCCGGACGCCAACGAAGCCTACTGCCATATTTGGGCCGAGGCAGAGACGCAAAAGAAAGTAGACGGTTATTTGAAGGAGTTTGGTGAGAAAATCAAGCTCTGGCAGGAAAAGGCAGAAAGAGTTGCCGTGACAGCCCCCGCCGGCCGCTAACAAGACGACCGACATCGCTTATTTGCCGCAACCCAGAGCAATGAAAGTCGGAATATTCACAAAAGTTTGGCCGGTAGCGATTTGCAGGGTTTGCATGCCAAGGGACTTATGGATGTCAAAAGCAGAAATGTAGTAGGTGCCTGGTGTCAAATTGTATCCAAAGTTATAGTATCCGTCTGGTTTCACGATATGGCCGCTGTATAATAGGTCATTGGATGTGTTCTGGAAATCAATATCCATATCCAAACTGGGACAGCCGTTCAAAGTGACTGAACCATGAAATTGCACGTTGTTTGCAACAGTGTCACATTTGATATCCCCCACAGAATATCCAGGAACAGGACCATTAGGCCAACCGGTCACCGGTCGAATTCCGATGTATTCACAATTCTTCAAACCATTCACAATCACCGCTCCGAAAGGCTTATCGGTTGCCTGGCAGGTGACGACAGGAGGGTTGATGGTCGCGTAAGCACCAATATTTCCATTCTGAAGATGACCCGTTCCTGTAAAAGATGGGATAAAAGGTGATCTGGTACAACTGACTTCAGCAGTGATAGAAGTATTATCAGGCGCAGGCTGGCCATTTATTGTCACCGTCCCACTTGGATACACATCTTGAGTAATCGTGCTGCCTGAAAAAGCCGTTCCAGTTCCCATTAACGTTAAAAGAGTAAATAAGCTTAAGGCCATGATACGTCCTTTCATTGATTTGACACTCCCTTTCGGTAAATCTCTGCCTGACAGAATACACTCACCCGTTAAGCCTTAACCCTACCGCTGGTAAAATCAAGTCTCCTTTGATCCTCCCCCCCGGCATCCCTCAGCTCCGGGTTTAACCAGTCACGTATCTATCCGAGGCGGATCAGGCGGCGTGTCTCAGGAGGGTTTCGTTGATGAGCGTTTGGTAGCCGATGCCGCGGCGCTTGGCTTCCGCCTTGGCCCAAGCCAGGGCACCGGGGTGGAGTTTAATGAACGTCGGGACATAGCGCTTGGCAGGGGCTTTGGGGAGAGGCCCGCGCTTCGGCGGGGGAGAACCGAAAGTATTGATGAACGCCGCCCGGAAGAACTAAGTATAGACCATATTTATGGATATGCCGTAGAACAGCGTCAACACCCTGTTGACAATATCGTATCGGATAGTGTATATTTCGTATGTATCCGATATGAACACCTCCTGGGACGATTATCTACCTCACCTCAATAAGCAAAAGGCCGCTTTGGATCAGTTGCGGCCTTTCCCACCTGCTGCTCTAAAGCGCCTGCATGAGCAAATGGTCATTGAATGGACGTATAACTCGAACGCCATCGAAGGCAATACACTCACGCTGAAAGAGACGGCTCTCGTGTTGCAGCAAGGCATCACCATCGCCGGCAAGCCGCTTCGGGAGCATTTGGAAGCGGTCAACCATCGCGAGGCGATTCAAAAACTCGAAGAGATCGTTCAAAAGAAAGGCTCCTTAAGTGAAGAAAGCGTGCGATCACTGCACCGGATCATCTTTAAGGGCATTGACGACGCGGAAGCAGGGCAGTGGCGGCGCGAGCGCGTGCGCATTCTGGGAGCGGTCCATCTGCCGCCCGATCCCATTAAGGTCCCGCGCTTGATGGAGGAATTCACTCATTGGCTGGTGAAAGAAGAACCGAAGGCCCACCCCGTTTGGTTCGCGGGTATGGCGCATCACCGGTTCGTTCATATCCATCCGTTCATTGACGGCAACGGCCGCTGCGCCCGCCTGCTCATGAATCTTCTGCTAATGAGAGGCGGGTTTCCACCGGCGGTTATCCTCAAAGTGGACCGGCCGAAGTATTACCGGTTCTTGCAACAAGCAGATCAAAATGAGTACGACAACTACCTCCGGTTTATCGCTCGCTCGGTCGAGCGATCTTTGGCTTTATACCTTCACACGCTAGCGCCTTCGACGACCAAAACGTATCAAAAACAAGGATATATCTCACTGGCGGAGGCCGCGCGGGGAACGCCCTATAACCAGGAGTATCTCAGCTTGCTGGCCCGCCGGGGCATTCTGCATGCTGTTAAATTTCAACGCAATTGGCTGACCACCCATGACGCCGTCCGTGAGTATATCGCTGAACATGGCGTCAAATAGGGTTCACCGGACCTCGGTCTCGAGCGTCTTAACGGGAGGTGCGATAGGTCTGACTGTGGTTAGGTTGATATTTCGTATCGAAAATAAAAAATCGGAGGGGGAGGGATTGGCGCTCCGCTTTACTGAGACGAACCCTGGGTTCGAATCCTTTACTGAAGAAAGAATCGGATCCACCATTTTGCAGAGCAAAATGGTGAGATCTCGCCATTTTTCGCAAAGCGAAAAATGGCGGAGGGGGAGGGATTCGAACCCTCGGTACGGGTTTTCACCCGTACATCGGTTTAGCAAACCGACGCACTAGGCCACTATGCGACCCCTCCGGCCTTCGCCAAAGGCTTTGGCCTGGCAAGTCTAGAAAGCGCTTGGCGAAGGCCGCACTCAGCCAGATTATACAATACGCCAGGTTTCCCACCCCTGACGAAATCATCCATATTTGAGGTAACGGTTTTTGGAAAGATTTTTAAAATATATTTTCATTATTTTTCCCAGACAGGGATTTAATGGGAACCCCAAGGAACCGGCGGGAATCTACAGGACGTCCACGAATGACAAATAATGGGGAGCGCGTGTGGTATTATGTAAACGTTGAAATTCCACCGGCCGTTAGAATCGTAGACGCTTCTTTTCAAACGGCTCGTCCATGGAGGAGACGTGAGACATCCCACGAGACATCTTCGACTTGTCGCTGCACAATTTTTTCTGTTAACGGTATTCACTGAGTGTGGTTCCCAAAACCAACCCTCCACGCAGCCTCAAGCTTCACCAACCCAAGGAACAACCACTGCCGATAATTCACCGTACTGGCGGCCCTCAGAAAGATCAGATTTAATTGGAGCATGGGAAATGATCGCAATTAAACCTAGCTACAAATTAACGAATAATCCAACTTTTTCGCCTTTTCAGTATTATGTCTTTCGTGAAGATGGCAGCGCCACCTATATGGTTATGAATAAGCCACCGGACAAAATGACTTATTTTCTCTTACAGACTTACAAATCTCCCGCAACATTCAGTATTACAAACGGGCGGTTGACGATGGATGATCCGGGATGGCTGCATCCACAAAATGCCCTTTGTTATTATCTTCTTCGTGACAACAAAGACAAATATGGGGGTCAGGTTGGTTCAAAAGGGGACATCGTCCTCGAAAACTATTCGGCGGACGGAAAACCAGCCATTCAGAGAGTTTTCAGGAAAATCACCGGTGATGAACCCACCGCTTCGTCCACCCCCAAGACCAGTTCTTCTGCATCGTCGGCCCAAGTTTTCAATATTATCGCGAACAATAATAAAAATATTGAGTTTCAACTCCCCTCGGAATGGATCGGCAAATATCAGACAAGGGATAGATATGCGTTCGAAACAAAAAGACACCCAGTGCGTTTAATAGGATATATTTGTGGCTTTCTTGCTCCACCACAATCAGCTTTCGAATGGGCTGTCGATGAGGCTAATGCTTTATCAGCTAAAGGCGTCAAAATCACTATGAAAGCAAGAGAGATTCAACTGAATAGTGGCAAGTGGACAAATATAGGCTGGGAAAATTCAATGCAGCTTCAGGGTAGATCGGTTCCCTTTCAAGGGCTGCAGTACTACCTAAACTTTAAAAAGACGATGATCGAGGTTTTTATATCAGGACCGAAGGAATCTTTCAATGAAAATACCGTTCAAGAAGAGGCTAAGAAACTTTTATCAAGCGTTCAGTTTAAGTAGCAATTCTAAAAGTCGGTGCTTTCGGATAAAATAAAGTGCATGATGGAATATTCCTCGATAAGCATTCGCCTAAAGATCAAAGGCGTCCACAATAATTCTAGTGTTAAGCCGGTCCATTTCCTTTCTTAATAAGTTATCCCAAAGTTAGACGGCATCCAACTTTATTTGCAGTGTCCAACGGCGAAAAATCGCTCAATTCCTTGTTCCGCCTACCGGTACCGTATTTGACATTAGGTCAAATTATTTTTGATGGCCGCACGCCCCCTTTCTCATTTCGACAGAACTTTGCGGACGGAATTCAGAACACCTTGGACAAACTTCAAGAAATCTTTAACTTCACTTTCGCTCACAATGACCCCGCCTTCATAAAAATCCAAATTCCGTTTGGCTCTCATGACATTGCCGATGGTGTTGATATCGGGGTCATTTAAAATCTCGCTCATCTTTTCCAGAGTCTTGACATGGTGGCCCGGCACGCTGCGGACCCGAACAGGACCGACCTTAGCGAAGAGGGCGATCCCTGCCTTGATCAAGGCCTGAAAACAGTATGAGAACTGAACCTCAACAAAATTATCTTTCCGGGCGATTTCAAAGTCCCTGACCGCGCTTTGAAAGTACTGGTCAAGTTGTTCAGGAGTCGGTTTATATTCTTTGAAGAATTGAGGCTCGAATTGGGTCATAAGAGGACGATCCTGGGCTTTCGCAGGATTGTTTTAACAAGGGGGTCCGCCCCGCGTTTCTTATCATATTCCTTCGGCGTCAAAGTGATGATATTAATCTCTCGATCGACTTTTTTCTGCAGGCCGGAAATAACCCTTTGAAGCTCAAGTGGTTTGTGATTTCCGATCACCATGAGGTCGATGTCGCTCGAAACATCCATTTTGTTTTCGGCATAAGAACCGAATAAATAAGCTTTCTGAATGCCGTTAACTTCCCGCAGGGCTTCGCTCAAGCTATGCTCGAAACCGACCGTCTTGAGAACAATCTTCTTATATT
>Ga0207127_10274_pt1 | contig 11342 bp, 7 predicted proteins | sample Alteio_BWMinHeat_17_FD_153574 | JGI IMG/M metagenome (GOLD analysis project Ga0207127, IMG submission 153574) | Enriched cells from forest soil in Barre Woods Harvard Forest LTER site, Petersham, Massachusetts, United States -... | ecosystem: Environmental > Terrestrial > Soil > Temperate forest >...
TACCGCATGGTGCGGATCGACCTTGCTACGAACAAAATAATTGCCTCTGTTAAGGTGGGAAGAATTCCTTTTGGTATTGCCCTCAGCCCGGACAGGAATACATTGTTTGTGGCTAACGTAGGATTATATGAATACCCCCTTGTTCCGGGTGTGACGCCGGCAAACAAGGATACTATGATGCTTGATTACCCGCCGTACGGAGTTCATACAAAAGAATCCGAGAAGGGGGTGCTGGTGAACGGCAGAAAAATCCCCGGCCTTGGTTCACCACTCGTGCCTGAGGCCATGAGCGTATGGACAATTGATTTGAAAAATAACAAGGTGATGGACAAATTTAAGACGGGCTACCAGATTGGGCAGATGATTGAAGGGTCAGAAATTGTGGGTGGCTCCAGCCCCAATTCAATAGTGGTGGGAAACCGGTTTGCCTATGTTTCAAATGCCAGTAATGATCTGATTACGGTAATTGACTACCGCAATCATAAAATTGTTGACCATATCCCCATCCAGATTGATAAAAGCATTGATCATTACCGCGGTCTCATGCCTTTCGGGCTTGCCCTCGCTAAGGATGAAAACACTTTATATGTTGCCTTGCTTGGGTTTAATGCGGTTGCTGTTATTGACACCAAATCGAAGCAGACAAAGGGATTGATTCCTACCGGTTGGGGAACCACGAAGCTGGCCCTCAGCGGGGACGAAAATAAAATATTCGTTACTTCAGCCAGAGGCTATGGTGCCGGGCCTAATGGGGGCCGGGATTTTGTTGACCCGCCTCAGGGAACCTATATCGGGGATATCCAACTGGGAACTTTTCAAATTATCGACGTACCGGATGCCAAAAAATTAAATTTTTTTACCCGCCAAACCATCGACAATACTTTTAAAAAAAGATTAGTAGCCGATGATGGAAAAAACCCATGCCCTGTTTTGCCAAACATCAGGAAAAGCCCCATTCAGTATGTTGTTTACATCACCAAGGAAAATCGCAGCTACGACGAAGTATTTGGACAATTGGAAACAGGGAAGGGTGACAGCAGTTTAGCCCGGTATGGGATAAATGTCACCGTCCCTATGGCGAAGGATCATACCCATCTGGCTATAACCCACGCGAATGTAATGCCCAACCACCTGAAAGCTGCCAAACAATTTTCTTATTCAGATAATTTTTATTGTGATTCAGATGCTTCCATTCACGGTCACCATTGGATGGTGGGAACCATTCCAAATGAATATGTAGAAACGAATGCAGCCAATGCCGGAGAATTCAAGATTTTTTCAAAAGCACCTGGCCGCAGAATGCCCCGTACTTCCGGAGCAATGGATCCTGAGGATTATAATGAGATCGGCGGATTATGGGAGTCGATGGAAAGAAACAAAGTGGATTTCTTCAATTTCGGAGAAGCCAACGAATATGCCGGCGTGGAGGAAGAATGGAACCAAACAAAAATCGGTTCCATGCAGCCGGTAGTATTTCCCATGCCGAAAGCCCTATGGAAAAGAACCTCTAGAAATTATGCGGGTTTTAACACCAATATTCCGGATCAATTCCGCATGGACCAGTTCGAGGAAGCTTTTACCAAAAAATGGATCAGGGGAAAAGAAAAAATGCCATCTCTGATTACCATGCAAGTGCCCAACGACCACGGCGCCTCCCCCCGGCCGGAGGCGGGATATCCCTATGTGGCTTCCTATATGGCGGATAATGACCTTGCTTTGGGAAGGATCTTACATTTCCTGTCCCGTACCAGGTATTGGAACAAAATGCTTGTCATAATAACCGAAGATGATCCCCAGGGTGGGGTAGACCATATTGATGCGCACCGCTCAGTATTGATGATGGCAGGTCCTTATGTAAAAAAGGGATATGTTTCCCATACCCATGCCAATTTCGGGTCCATTTTGAAAACTATTTATAATATTCTCAACACGGGATATGTAAACCAATACGATGCAACCGCTTCTTTACTACTGGATTTTTTTACCGAAAAGCCGGATTATAGCCCCTATACGGTGGAAGCAGCAGATAAAAGGGTGTTCGATCCACAGGTGGCAATGAATCCCTATAAAAAGAATTTCGACTGGCGTAAAATCATAAAGGGACCTGAAATGGATGATGAGGAAGATATCCGGAGGTATCACTATAACCAGCATCCTCCCGGGAAAAAAAAGCAGGGTTCCGAATAATCAGGCATCTGGACTTTATCTTTTATCGGATTTCTTTTTCTCAGGCAGTTGCCAGGAACTCAGAGGCAGATAAGACCGCCCCTCAGGTTTATCTTCGCCTTGAAAAAGCCGGACCTATTTTAACTATTTTTAAATAAAAAATAATTGTCATGAACAGGGAAAAAGCGACAAAGATCGCAGATGAAATAATGAACTTCTACCAACAACATGGCGGGGAAGAATACGCCGGCGAAAAGCTGACCCAGTTGGAACATATGGTGCAGGCTGCCCAGCTGGCAGAAGAACAGGGATATGATGACGAAGTAATTCTGGCCGCCTTCCTTCATGATGTCGGTCATCTTTGCGAACCCGGTCATGGGGATAATGAAATGGATGGATTTGGAATAAAAGATCACGAGGAAATCGGGGCGGAGTTTTTAAAATCAAAAGGGTTTTCAAAAAAAATTGTCCGTTTGGTCCAATCTCATGTAGAAGCAAAAAGGTATCTTACCCTGAAAAACCCTTCTTATTATGAACAATTGTCTGAAGCAAGCAAAAAGACACTAGAATACCAGGGAGGACGGATGGAGGAGGACGAAGCGTCCGCTTTTGAACAGTACCCTCTCTTTGATTTGATTATTAAGATGCGTAAATGGGATGAACAGGCTAAGATTGAACATAAAAGGATCCCCGACCTGAACCTATACAGACAAATGATCATAGATCATCTCGAACTCCAACCTTAAAAAATAAAGAAAGGTATGGGAAGGGTTGTTTTGGATATGCCCGCTATGTCTGTGAATAAATAAAATCATGCAATCCACATCTATACCGGTTCCAGATAATTGGAACTTCAAATCCAAATTGCAAAATTCACCCCTATGGGTGTTCGTTTTGTACGTTTCCTTCTCTGCATTTGTGGTGTATACCTGTATGTATGGATTTCGGAAACCGTATACATCGGCTTCTTTTGCAGGATACACTCTTTTTGGCATTTCATATAAAGTTGTACTGGTCATTTCACAGGTGATTGGTTACATGATCAGCAAATTTTACGGCATCCGGTTTATTGCAACCATGCTTCCAGAAAAGCGGGCGGCTACTTTAATCAAACTCATTCTGACGGCCTGGCTGTCACTTTTGTTATTTGCTGTGGTGCCGGCTCCCTATAACTTTATTTTTATGTTCATCAATGGGTTGCCATTGGGTATGGTATGGGGGCTCGTATTCGGTTTCCTCGAAGGCAGGAAAGTCACTGAAATTATGGGGGCCATCCTTTCAACAAGTTTCATTTTTGCTTCAGGTTTAGCCAAAACTGTCGGTAAATGGCTCATGGTAGGACTTAATATCAGCGAATGGTGGATGCCATTTGCCGCGGGCGCTTTGTTTGTTCTTCCACTGCTGATCAGCACCTGGCTTTTGAATCAGACGCCGGCTCCCACCCCCGAAGACGTTAAAATGCGAACCATAAGAAAACCTATGCCAAGGCAGGAAAGAAAGGATTTTATCAGGCGTTTTGGGTTTGCATTGATGCCTGTGGTAATTGCCTATGTAATGCTTACGATCCTTCGTGATTTCACTGAAGATTTCGCAAATGAATTGTGGACGGAAACCGGTTACCAGAATAATGCGGACATATTTGCAAGGACAAGCACCATCGTCTCCTTGATTGTCCTGGCTGTAATCGGAGGCTTTTTTTTCATTAAAAACAATTACCGGGCTTTTCAGCTCAATAATGTAATTATTATTTTTGGTTTTGTACTAGCCGCGTCCTCAACTCTGCTGTTTCACCTGAAAATGGTTTCTCCCATTGCCTGGATGATATGTGCCAGCTCAGGACTCTATCTCGGTTATGTACCTTACAATTGTTTTTATTTTGAAAGAATGCTTGCGGCATATAAGGTTCCTGGCAATGTTGGGTTCCTGATTTATATTGCCGATGCATTTGGTTATCTGGGGACGGTGGTGGTTTTGCTCGTTAAAGAGTTTGTATCCATTAAATTTAGTTGGGTGGATTTTTTTAGCGGTCTTTTTTACGTCTCATCCGCAGGAGGCATTTTGCTTGTGTTGTGGGGATCAACCCTGTTTGCGACGATCTACCGGAAAGACAAAACAGGAAATATTGAATAAAGCCTAAATTTGCGCAAAATCAATCCATATTTTGCGGGTATGAATAAATTTAGAAGTTTTTTCTCCTTAAACCCCTATTATTTTGCCGGGCTTCTCTTATTTTTTGCAGTTGGTTTTTTCTTTTTATGGTTCTACCCAAAGTCTGAAGGTTTTCTTTTCCTGAATGCCCATCATGGAAAATTTCCCGATAATTTTTTTATTTATTTCACAAATTTGGGGGATGGATTTTTTACGGTTGCGATTATCCTGTTGCTATTGATAACCCGTCGTTTTTTCTTTGCCTGGCAGATTCTTACGGCATTTTTGATTTCCGGGCTATTGGTTCAGATTTTAAAAAATCTTATATATAGCCCAAGGCCAAAGGAATTTTTTAAATTGAAGGAGCATATTTACCTCATTGAAGGGGTTACGCACACAGGGTCCAGCAGTTTTCCATCGGGTCATGCGGCTTCTGCCTTTGCATTGGCAACCTTGCTGGCTTTATTTGCCAAAAATAAAAAGATCGGCTGCCTTTATTTACTAGCTGCTGCGCTCGTCGGATATTCAAGAATATACCTGTCTCAGCATTTCCCGTTGGATGTAATGGCTGGAGCCTTGATCGGCGTGTTTGTCGCCCTGCTTGTTTATTTTTTTTTTAAAACCAAAAGCCACCGGTTTGGAAAAAAGGCTGAGCGAAATGCAATAATTCCTGGCGGTTGAAGATTTTAGATCATCTCTTAATTCAAAATTGTGAGTTTTCGGAAAAAAGTTCTCTTATTAATACTGCTCTCCACTATATTGAGGTGCGGTATCGCACTTGTCCTTGAATTGGGGAATGATGAAGTGTATTACTGGACCTACGGCTTGCACCTCGAGTGGAATTATTTCGATCATCCGCCAATGGTGGCCTTGCTTACCAGGCTAACCAGCTTTAACCTGCATTTTCGTTCTGAATTTTTTATTCGGCTGGGGCCGATAATCTGTGCGGCCATCAATACCTGGCTGGTCTACCTGATTGGCCGCAAGATAAAAGATGAAAGAGCCGGGTGGTATGCCGCTTTGCTATACTGCTCTTCTTTTTATTGCAGCATCATTGCCGGGACATTTATTTTACCAGATTCACCTCAATTGCTTTTCTGGGTTTTGAGTCTTTTTCTGATGACTGAAATAACGGGTGAAAACCTGCAGGATAAAAGGAAGGGCTTTCTGTTATTGCTTCTGGGTGTGACCATCGGCCTTTGCATTATGAGTAAGGTTCATGGCATTTTTTTGTGGGTGGGATTTGGAGCCTATATCTTATTTTTTCAAAGAAAATTGCTTAGCAACCCTTATCTGTACGGATCGGTTCTTTTAACAATCATGATCATTTCTCCCATTTTTATCTGGAACTGGAAAAACGATTTTATTACCTGGTCCTTTCACAACGACAGGGTGGGCTTTTTCGGAAAGCGACTGGATATTGACAGTTTTTTACAACAGGTTTTCGGTTCTGCTTTTTATAATAACCCTGTCAATTTTGTTTTGTATGTGATCGCGCTGATTTCGGTGTGCAGAAAAAAATTGCCGGTTTCCTCTAACTGGCTTCGTCTTTATCTTTTACTTGGTTTGCCTTTGATAGGAGTACTGCTGGTCATGTCGGTTTTTAATGAAACCCTGCCTCATTGGTCGGGACCGGCCTATATTAGTATTTTATTGCTGACAGCAGCCTATCTCTCCGGCAAGAACGAGGGGGCTGCCAAAATCCCCAGGCCTTTGCTGTCTGCCGTAATTTTATTTTTTGTCATTGCCGCTGGCGGAGTTATTGCGATAAGCTGGCTGCCGGTACAAATCGGAAAAAAAGATGATAAGGATTTAGGCAAGGGTGATATTACCCTGGATATGAGTGGATGGAAACAGTTCTCCCAAAAATTTGATTCCCTGTACCGCACAGATATAAAGACTGGAATGATGAAGCCAAATTCCCCTGTCATTGCTGATTACTGGTTTCCCGCAGCCCATCTGGATTATTATGTTGCAGCGCCTCTTGGAATCAATTTCATGGCGATAGGTAAATTAAGAGACATTCATCATTATGCTTGGCTAAATAAGGAAAGACCGGGGTTAGTACCGGGGAACGATGCATATTTTATTTACCCTTCCAATTATTATGGCCCTCCAAGGGAAGAATTGAGAAAGCATTTCGACCACCTAGACAGCCTGGCTATCCTGCAAACCCGAGTGAATTTGCCAGTCCGTAATTTTGTTATCTACCGAATGCATGGATACCTGGGCGGAATCAGGAGAGACGGGGTATTTAGTGAAAAATAATCAGTTCCGAATCAATCCCTCCTGGAGTCCAGGGTAAAACCAACGGTGGTTCCCACGTCCGGTGTGCTCCGGACATGGATGGATTGACCGTGCGCTTCGATGATATGTTTGCAAATGGCCAGACCCAAACCAGTGCCCCCTCTGTCCCGGCTCCTTGCAGCGTCGGTCCTGTAGAATCTCTCGAATATCCTGTAAAGATGTTCCTCTTCAATGCCTATGCCATCGTCGCTGATCTCGATGAGGACATGTTTTTCGTCTGTTTTATAAATGCTGGCCGTAATAAATCCATGAGATTTACCGTATTTGCTGGCATTTTCCGCCAGGTTGGTAAGCACCATTCTTATCTTTTCCTTGTCAGCAAAAACGGTAATGGGCGATTCACAACCTTTTTTTATTCCTGCCCTCAGGCCTTTTTCCCCGATTTTGATAGACAGGGATTCAAAGGATTCTTTGATAAGGTCCTGGATGATAAAATTCTGTTTGTATAACAACTGTTCTCCTCTTTCCAGTCTGGAAATTTCATCCAGGTCATTCATCAGGTTCACCAGTCGTTCCACATTCCGGGAAGTATTTTCCAAAAATTTTTTCCGGACAGGGACATCTTCCATGGCTCCATCCAATAAGGTATCAACATAACCCTGGATAGCGAAAATGGGTGTTTTGAATTCATGGGCAAGATTTTGAAGAAATTCTTTCCTGTAAGCCTCGTTTTTTTTCAGTATTTCTATTTCCTCATTTTGCTTTTCGCCCCATTTTTCAACATCCTCCTGGACTTCATCAATGCTTTTGCGGGGCAAAAGGTATTTAAAATATACCTCTTCCTTTTTGGTAGCCTTGGTTTGATGGATAAGTTTATAAATGAGCTTTATTTTACGGTATATAAATTTTTCAAGGATAAAAAGTATCAGGGCATAACTTCCTAACACGATGAGGATGAAAGCGCCCAGCCCTATTTTCCAGTTATCGGTCAGAAAATAAATACCGCTGCCGATAGGAGCAGCCAGAATAAAGGCTGTAAATGCTGATAATTGTTTTTGGGATAGATTTTTGGTTGAAAACATAAGGATACTCAAAGATCGAACTTATAACCGACACCTTTTACGGTAGTTATGCAGTCAAGACCAAGTTTCTGGCGAACTTTTCGAATATGCACGTCAATGGTGCGGTCCCCGACAATCACATCAATACCCCAGACCTGGTGCAATATTTCATTTCTAAGAAAAACCCGGCCTGGCCTGGACGCCAACAGGTAGAGTAATTCAAATTCTTTCTTGGCCAGGGTGACGTCTTTTTCACCGACCGTAACTTCAAATTTTTCAGGGTCAATCGTGAGATTCTCGATCTTGAGAACTTTTTCCTCCGGATCCTTGTTCACCCGCCGGAACAATGCATTTACCCTGCTTATCAGGACTTTGGGGCTTACGGGCTTGGTTACATAATCATCGGCTCCTATTTCAAGTCCCTTAATATGCGAGCCCTCATCATTGAGAGCTGTGAGAAAAATGATAAGTGTTTCTTTAAAGGAAGGCTGGGAACGTAATATTTCACAGACTTCAACCCCGGTTTTCTTTGGCATCATTATATCCAGAATAATCATGTCCGGCCTGGTAGATTTTGCCTTTGTCAACGCATCTTCTCCATCCCTAGCAGTAAAAGATTCATAGCCTTCTTTTACTAGGTTATATTGTATGATTTCCAATATATCTGGTTCATCGTCAGCAATTAGTATCTTTCTGCGCTTGGATTCCATTTAACAAAAAATTTATGCAAACCTACTCGAATTAATGCGTAGAGTCGGAAAGAAACGCCAAGTTCACAATTTTTTAATATAGAAATAACGCGAAAGATGCAAACACCGTCAAATGGCAGTATTTTTGCTTACATCATGCCTGCAGGGACCATACTTATGAACAACATCCGCCTATTCCTAATTCCTACCTTCCTGGTAATTACTAGTTTTCATGCCTATAGCCAGTCGGTATCTTATCCCTTCAAAATTGCGCAGGATCGAATGCTCTGGCATGATAATATCGACAAAGAGCAGAAAAGACTACTTGCTCTGGATGGAAAGGACCATGATACCATAAGTTTCTCCAAGGATGAAACCGTGAATCTTGAGATTGCAGATGCGCTGATAAGGCAGGTTGATGAATTGCAAAAACAAATTGAACTGGATTCGGTCTTAAGCGGCCAGGCAAAGATAAAATACCTGCGCTCCCTGGAATCCATGGTGAAGGGTTATGATGACAACTGCAGGAAAAAGGATTTCCCCCCTTCCATGGCTCCCGGACTGGTCCTCGGTTTTGAAAAAGCGATGCTGCTTGACCGGAACAACAAAAGTATCGAGCCGGTGATAGCCGAGAACAGCTATGGCATCGGGAAGATCCTGGTTGAATGTTTTTTGCGTCCTTCTGAAAATATTGGCGTCAGGCCTTCCCGCATATTGCTGGAAAGAAAATACTGCGAATTGCATCCGGATGAGATATTCACCGTACTGGTCGCTCATCCTGATTTACCATTCGCGGACAGCCTCATTGTGGTGGCAGGTCATCGTAATATACGCAAGTTATATGATTATGCCGCCGCCCGTTCTTCCCTTGCAAACCATATCAGAAACAGTAAGGATTCCCTTGTAAGCACCGTAGCCCGCATGGCTAATAGTAAAAGCGGCCAGTTGTATTTTCCCTTTCTTGATAATTTGATCAGGGGGAAAATAACCATTGATGAAATCAATAAAGTAAAAGACAATGGCTTGAATTATTATCGTTTACTGGTAAAAACCAGGATGGATTATGCAGAACGCCTCCTTCCTCCGGCAAGAGATACCGCTCTGGAAATGAATGCCCTGACCAAGATGCTGGCAAATAAAGGCAAAGATATATTTGTCCGCGAGATTAATGCTTTGCATACGGCGGAAAATCCGGCAGTTCGCTTTAAGATACTCGAGTCCCTTTCCCCTGAAGAATTATATTACCTGATCGTGCTGAGCGAGGACGAGATTTATACATCCAGTTATTTGGGGGTATACGACAGGATTTTCCAAAGGATGAAAAATCCGAAGGGCGACAGCCTTATGTTGAGGGTGCATGGTGACTATTTTCGGAAATTCATTAAAATGGCTGCCGGTTACAATAAGCTGGAGCATTTCCTGGCAACTATGGAAAAAGGCAACGATAATACCATCATGAAAGCATTCATCATTGGTTTGGAAAAAGCAGGGGAAGAAGACGCGGTTGACGTTGCTGATTCTTACAGCAGTATTTTTGAAAAAAATCCCGGCCTTGCAAAATATGTTTTAAGCGAGGTAGGAAGGAATTACAAAAAAAACCTGGAAAGAAACGACAAAAAAGGTATTATCATCTACAATTTATTGCAAACCTTATTCGAGTCCGCCGATACGGTGAACAATATTGATCTTTCAGCAAAACTCGGCATATCCCCCATCTATTCGGTGGCATATGATTCCTTGAAGGATGACAGCGGAAGAGTTATCCAGCAAGTTTTTTTCTATGGGGATGAAGATAAGGACGGTCAGAATTCCTATGCTAATTTCATGGCAATGTTCTTAAAGAAGCCCGAATGGAAAATAACCGAAAACCCTACAAAGGAATGGGTGACCATATCTTCAACAAAGGGACTCCCCATCTGGATCTTTGCCAACAAACCGCTGCTCGGGGACGATGACCCGGACGACAAGGCGCAACATAACCTGGATGACTATTTGTTTGATAACAAATTAAAGCCTTCGATATATGTTCACCGCGGGCATAGTTATCATGTTTCATCCACCCTCAAACAGATTGAATCATCGGCAAGAATTGTCATATTAGGCTCCTGCGGGGGCTATAATAATCTAAGCGAAGTTCTTAAAATCAGCAATGATGCACATATTATTACATCCAAGCAGGTGGGGACAAAAACAGTGAACGAGCCTATCCTGCAGGCTATTAATAACAACCTGCTGGAAGGGAAAAATATAGACTGGCTTGCCATGTGGAAGGAACTGGGCACCAAATTTCAAAAAGACCCGGCCGCCAAAGAAAAATTTGATGATTACATCCCTCCTTACAAAAATCTTGGCGCAATTTTCATCAAATCCTATCGCAAGGCAATGGGTGATGATGACTAGTAGTTTCTTATCTTTGTACTTTTTATGTCCGAGAAGGTTAAAGGGAAGAAAATATTCGACTTCAGCTTGTTGAGGAGGGTGTTCCGGTATGCATCTCCTTATAAAAGGCGATTGTATTTATCCATTACCTTATCTATACTACTGGCAGTCATCTCTCCCCTGCGCCCCTTGCTCATTCAGTTGACGGTAAATAACTATATAAGGAATGGAACCAGCGATGTCCTCACCGTCAAAAACAAAATGATTGAGCTAATTATCTATATCACCATATTCCAGGTGGTACTGTTATTGGCGGAAACGATGTTCCGCTTTTATTTTTCCTATATCACGGCTTGGCTTGGACAGACTGTGGTGAAAGATCTGAGGGTTGATGTTTACAGAAAAGTTTTGGGATTTAACCTTGCCCAATTCGACAAAACACCTATTGGAACGCTTACCACCCGGACAATTAATGATATTGAAGCTATCAATGATATTTTTTCAGATGGACTCATTCCAATTATCGCCGACCTGCTGTCTATCATATCAGTCCTGCTCACCATGTTCATAATAGACTGGCGGCTTACATTCATTTGTCTGGCACCTTTTCCTTTTCTCATTCTGGCAACCTATTTTTTTAAAGAAAGCGTCA
>Ga0207127_10275_pt1 | contig 11292 bp, 11 predicted proteins | sample Alteio_BWMinHeat_17_FD_153574 | JGI IMG/M metagenome (GOLD analysis project Ga0207127, IMG submission 153574) | Enriched cells from forest soil in Barre Woods Harvard Forest LTER site, Petersham, Massachusetts, United States -... | ecosystem: Environmental > Terrestrial > Soil > Temperate forest >...
ATTCAGTCTGATCATTTCCAGACCTCCCTGGTTATCCAGTTTATCACCATATGTTTGAATCAGTATATCTTCATTCGGTTCGTAAAAAAGAAAATTACTTACTGTTGCACTGGATCGGTTTCTTTCGTGAAAAATCCTTTCTTTGATTACCTGATTGTTTTGGATACTTCCATATATAATATCTTCGTTATATCCGATGTTTATTCCTAGGAATCGTGTGTAGGCTATTCTTCCGTTAGGGTGCTGGGTGACAACCGTGTTATAATAGTTGGTTGGATGCTGGGAACCAAGCATGATGCCGCTGACGAAACTAAATTCGGGTGTAAAATTGGCAACTATGGAATGGTTAACTGTATCTAATTGGTGTGTTGTAAACCCAAGGAAATCAGAAGTTGCAGTTCCACATACCGATATTTGTCCATTCTCAAGCAAATTCAGGGTTGTATTTGCATATGCAAAGGAATTATTAAAGGAAAGTTGACCGAAATTGGCATACCATGCTCTTGTGTTTAGGATTTCTCCATTGGAGGGATTGATATAAATCCCCCATAACAAATTTGAATTCAGGTCAGGAGCTACTAAAAGAGATCCCATGCTTCCAATGAGTAACAATCTATTCTGAATTAGAAGAATCCCATAAACCAGAGGGGACTTGCCGCTGTAGCTTCTATCCCAGAGAACAATCCCACTCGAATTGAGTTTCAATACAAACGCGTATCTGGAAAGCTCATAAAATCGTTGGTTTCCAGCCAGGAAAATATTTCCGCTGCCGTCTTCTTCTATTCCCGTTATCTCGCACGCACCTGTAATGGGATCGGTCCATGTTGAATTTGCGTAGGATGTGCCCCAAATCAGCCCTCCATTTTTATTCAATCTCCAGACAGCCAGTTCCCGGCGGTCATCAGTTCCCGGAATACCAATTTGACCAACCATTAGCAAATCACCATTTCTTAATTCCTTAATTCTATTAGCTGTATACCAACTGCTGGGATAAATTCCAATGCTGTTGTAGCTTTTATTCCATACAATATTACCCTGGGCGGTGCTTTTGATAAGGTAGGGCATGTTATAATAGATTCCCGAATTGGAAAAATAATATCCGGGAATCAAAAAGTTTCCGTCCCGGGTCTTGGTTATGAAGTTGGAAGTCACGGTGGTTGTCGCTTCATGGAACAACAGGCGTTGAACAGTATCGGAACAGGAAAAGGAATTGCCGGGAAAAAGAGGATTGATCCCGTTCGTTTTTGGATTTGAATCGCCCCTATCTTTATTGATTATGGCCCCCGCCCCCGGATGATAATTTTCCCGCAGGTTTATGCGCATGGGCCTTGCAAATTCCCGGTAAACTCTGCTATGAAAGACCTCAACAGGCGAATCCATTGAAAAAATTGCAGGAATTGGGATTAATTTAGAAGGGACCTGGGCATATAAAAAGTGGCCTTGCAGAGAATGAAGCAGAACAAGCAGGCTGGTAAATAAAAGCTCTTTTTTCGTCAAGAAACATGGCACAAAGTAAACCTGGCGGTTTTTTCCGACTCGTAAAATAAGGAATTATTTGCGATTTTTAAAACAGGTAATAATCAATGGGCGAAAGTCCAAGGATAAGGGGAGATATCCTATTAATTGATAACCTGTTAATAGAACAATATCCTCCGTGTAAAAGATTGGAATGCTCATTATTGAAAGGACCTTTCCTTAATACATGGAAAATTGTTTTCAAGATTCTAATTGGCGTCGGTCATTGCCAGGAGCCTAAATGACCAACTATATCTGTTATTTTACTACCAACCTCCTAATTTTGTAAAGGTAGCCTGCAGTAAAAAATGAGTAATCAATACCCTCTTAAAATCTCATTTTCCCTTAAAAAAATTCAGAGTACCAAAGAAAATTCTTAGTTTTTGATAATATTCCGATGGGCTGAAAAAATCAAAGCAAATTTATTTTTCAATTTTATGAAACCTTTTTTCAAAGAACTTTTCTTGTACAATCACAATTCAAATAAAAAACTGATTGAGCTGCTTACAAATCAGTCTGCTCAGATCCCTGAAAAAGCCTTATTTCTTTTCAATCATATCCTGAACGCTCATGAAGTGTGGAATAGCAGAATAAACCTCCAAGCGCCTTCTTTTGGTGTGTGGGAAAAACACCCGGCCTCTCAATTCAAAATATTGGACCATGCGAATTATTTAAATTCTCTTCTAATTATTAATTCTCCGGATTTGGAAAATGTAGTTGCCTATTCAGATACAAAAGGGGTACCTTTTACAAATTCAATCAGAGATATCCTGTTTCACGTAATCAATCATTCAACCTATCACAGAGGGCAAATCGCATTGGAATTAAGGGTTGGACAGATAGAACCTCTTGCTACGGATTATATTATCTATAAGAGGGAAAATAAATAACAAGGGAGGTCCCGGGTTTTTTGGGGATCAATTTTAGATTTCCCTGGCAATTAGAGGTCTTATTTTGGATGGCGGTTTGTATGTCAGGCAAGCTGTTTTTCCGGAAGTGAAGAATTAGTTGATTGGTACTTTATTTGGAATCATAATACAATGCGGCTGCTCCCAATATCCCGCTGTTTTCCAGGTCTGATATTTTGATCCTGAGTTTCTCGACAGATTTCGAATAAGCCAGTGTTCGGATTCGCTCCCACATGGCTTTCTGAAAAAAATCATAGGCAAAGCGTACCGAGCCACCAAGAACAATTAACCCAGGATCATAAGTATATAAAATCATTTTTATTGCATTACCCAAATGGGTACCCATCAAATCATACAGCTCCAGAGTTTGTTTAACCCCCTTTTTTGCGCCTTGAAAAACCTGTTCACCATCCAATTGATATACATTTTGAAAGAACTGGCCACTGCAATAGTATTCAAACACATGGTCCAGATAATCAACCATGCCAAATTCTCCAGCCCCGCAATTGTTACCGGCATATAATTTACCGTTTATAATGATGCCTGCACCCAGCCCAGTCCCAATTGTCAATCCAATCATGGAAGAAATACCTTTACCCTTTCCAAAGTACAATTCACCCAGTGCAAAACAATTTGCATCATTGTTCACCAATACAGGAATGCCATACCGGTCTTCCATCCATTTTTTCAGAGGAACTTCTTTCCAGGATGGAATGTATTGAACGTCATAAACAATGCCCTTTTCAATGTCCACCACACTTGGAACACCTATCCCTATTGCCTCAGCGTTATCATCTATGAGCGGGTCTATTAAGTCAAAGATTTCTTCCAGGACTTCCTGGACGGTGCCGGAATTATTTACCCGTTTTGAAGTTATATTTGAAATGGTATCACTGCCCACCGCTGCGCAGCGGATATTGGTTGCACCCAGATCAACTCCGATTACTATTTTATTGTTCATTTTTTCAATTATTCTGTTTCTTTTTTCCCAAAGAGCCTAATAGTCTTATTGGTAATAAAAGGACGTGCCCAAAAGCCAATACTTAAGATATATCCCATTGTCAAATACAAAAAAAAACATTCCGACACGCAAACCTGAGTGATCACCGATCCAGCCAATTATTAAAGGGACGATAGCCCCGCCGATAATACCTGTGACGATAATCCCTGAAAAAGAGCCATGGTGTTCTTTTACGGAATTTAACGCCAGTGAAAAAATAATGGGATACATTACCGAAGCAAAAAAACCTGTCAGGGGGAAAGCTATCAATGAAATCCTCGCTGAACCAAAAAGAGAAAATGTTAAACAGGTAATTGCAAGGATGGTAAAACTGATCAATACTTTCCGGCTGTCCATGATTTTCAGAAGTAACAAGCCAACAACACCTCCCGCCGTCATTAGACCCCAGAAATAAGCTACTTCCTCTGCGCCTTTTGTTTGTGGATCATATCCGTGGTAGGTAGCTAAAAATTGCGAAATCCAGTTTGCAATACCTTGTTCTGTGCCGACATATGAAATCATGGCTATAAAATATAAAATAACCACCTTTTTTTTGAACAACGTGTAATAGGTTTGTATGGGACCAACTTCTTCCTCTTTGCTTAATTGTACTTTTGGAAGGTTTGAAAGGGCGACCACAACAATCATCAGTAAGCAGATGCCGGAAAACAACCAATATAAAGAGATCCATTGAAGATTCGAGGGAACGATGGTCCGAAAGTATGAAAGAAAAGTATGCCTATCATTCAAATGCTGAACCATATATGAATATACCAACGGACTTAGAAAAGATGCTGCGCCAAATATTAATTGCGCCAGCACTGAATTAAATGCATAATGTTCCTCCCCGCCCGAAGTTCGAAGCAGAGGATTGATAACTACCTGTAACATGGCCATGCCGCATCCAATAAGAAAAAGAGATAAAACGGCTGTCAAATAATTGGGTATTAAAGCTAAAAGCAAAGACCCGAAGAACGCTACAACAAATGCAGCAATCATAATCTTTTTCTCCTGGTATTTTTCAATCAGCATCCCGGCGGGGATTGACATGACCCCATACGCTATAAAAAAGGCAAATGGCAGAATTGCCACCAGGGTGAGGCTAAGGTTAAAACCCTTAATAATATCCGGGATCAGGGGTCCTATAACATTTGTGAGAAAAGAAATAACAAAGAATATAAGCATGATCAAGGCTACCGTGTAATAGTTGCGGTTCATAGACCTTTTTTAATTATTACCTGAATAAGATGTTTATTTGAATATATTTACCGCGGAAGCCCCTTTGGTGCTTCCATAGTCGAAAATAAGGCGAAGGCCAGACTAATTTATAGTTTTTTTCGTTTTAATGGCTGGCTTACTAAACTTGATATTTTTTTAACCCTAAATCTCAAAACATGAAACAGTTTTTATGTATCCTTTTAGCTGGTTTTCTCTTGTGTTGCACCCTGCCTTCGATGGCCCAAAAGTCTGGCAAATTGTGGAGTCTCGGGTTTGGACTGGAAGCGGGTGTGCCACTTAGCGATGCAGCGAAATTTTACAATTTTTCGGGTGGGGTTACGGCCCGCTTTTCACTTCGCGCCGGACCCGGATACGGCACCATTACTACCGGTTGGATCGTTTTTGTCCCCAAGGACATTTCTGGGGTGAATCCACAGGTATCCGTACAAATTCCCATTAAGGCAGGATACAAATACATTTTTGCCCGCCATTTATTCGTTATGGGTGAATTAGGATATTCCTTTTTTCAAACTTATGTTGGTGACGGGGCCGGAAATCTGGTTAAGACCTCTACGGGAGGCTTTACCTACGCTCCTTCTGTTGGAGTCCAGTTCGGCGTTATGGATTTTGGTGTGCGGTATGAAACTATTGCCATAAATACAGGTAACCTTTCCAATCTCGGTTTCCGTCTGGGATTTAATTTCTAGATATCGATTGTCTTTTTGGCATATTCTAAAAATGACCAATCAGTTCAGAATTAGCTACCATTATTTTAGCTGTAAAAACGGTGACTTTACTCTGACTAATTTTTAATCAAATACGTTGCGGCGTTCTTATCGGAAGGCCGCAACATTTTCCTTTTTTATCATGTATATCTAAGAAACAACTGTTGGGCTGTACGAACACGTCCCTTTATCCGTCGAGATCTTTCAGAATGTTTTCAATTGGATTGTCCCGGTTTGTAAAATTGTATTTAAATTAGCATGGATCAATCCTGAGGGTCAAAGTACAATTTGTGCTAAATGAAAATTTTACTCTTATTCCAATTTCTTTTGATTTCTCTGCTTTCAAATGCTCAAATCGATACTTCCAGGATTCCCATTCCCATGAAAAATGGGATCGTATATTATGAAAAAATCTATAACCCCGGTAATAATCTAAAGAAGGATGAACTTTATTCCAGGGCTTTACTATGGTTTACAACTACGTTTCGCGATTCGGAAAAGTCTATAAAAACCTCTGATAAAGATGCAGGCAGACTGATTGCCACAGGAGCTTTTAAAGTCATTACCAGCGAATCCGGGAATTATTACTGGCTAAAGCCTGTAATTGATATAACAGTCACGGATAGTAATTGCATTTTTCGTGCATATAATTATTACGAAAAGCCAATTGAAAAAGGCATTACAAACGACTATTCCAAAATAGAATACAGATGGTGGGATTTCAGAAGAGGTAAGCCTTGGTCAGGCGAGGACCAGAGACTGTTTGAAGGATTGGATCATACCACATTATACTTAATGGCTTCCCTTGAGAAAACCCTGTCAAAATAGATTTATTTAATATGTTGTCAACAGGTGCTGCTCTTTCAATTTTGCACTTAATTTTTTTTGCCCCAGAATATAAACATTGATAAATATGCTTACTTAGGAAAACTTAAACTCAAAGATTATTTTGCCAGATAACCAATTAGTCCATTATTTCAATATGAAACTTTTATTCTCCCTTGCCGCCCTTCTTATTATGTTTTATTTCTTCGGTTGCGGCAAAACCTCTGACCCTTCGAATACTGAAAAACTTCTGACAGCCAAACCATGGATTTTGCAGTACACGGATTCCATGTTTATAGATAGTAATAATCTTGACCACTATTACCGGATTTCATCACAGCCCTGTACACTTCAGGAATCTCTTATATTTCTATCCGCACATATTTATCAGCAAAAGCTGGTTTGTGGCCTATCCGCCCCCAAATTGTTAACCGGCCAATGGGATATTAATCATGATTCTTTGCTATCATTTGGATTGATTTTTGATACCCTCCTCACGCCTTTGACAATTCATAAGATTACCCAGGACAGCATGCAGCTTATCCAATTTCATGGTTTTGATTCGGCATTTAACAATAGACCGATTTATTTTACCGATGGCTATTCACATTGATACTCTTCCACTATAGGATGATGCGAAAATGCCTTCCTGAATTGCTTAGAACCCAAATGATAATTTTATGAATTTTAATCTAAATAGCTAACTTACAATCATCAAAGCAAAACAGATTTTAGGAAGCAGGGCTGGAACCCTATACTATTTGAAATAATAAAACCAGGTGAATCAAATTAGAATGTATAAATAATTTATTATGGCAAACCGGATTCTTGTTGGCTTGCTTCTGACCGCTGTCCTGGTAACTGATTTTGGGTGGAGTTCGGCTGCACTACCTATCGATCATCCGACCTTAACAATAGGTTCTCCGGCCCCAGAATTTAATCTTCCTGGTGTAGATGGTAAAAATTATACACTTTCCTCTTTCAAGGATGCAAGGATCCTGGTTGTGATTTTTACGTGTAACCATTGTCCTACCGCGCAATCCTATGAAGACCGTATTATTAAATTAACTTCGGATTATGCGGCCAAGAATGTAGCGGTTGTGGCCATAATGCCCAACGACCCAAAATCGCTACGTCTCGATGAAATTGATTTTTCAGATTTAGGCGATTCTTTCGATGAGATGAAAATACGGGCGAAGGACAAAAATTTCAATTTCCCTTATTTATATGATGGTGAAACGGAAATCGCATCCAAGGCCTATGGTCCTGTTGCCACACCCCATGTTTTTATATTTGACAAAGAAAGAAAACTCCGCTATACCGGGCGTTTTGACGATACGGAGAAACATGATAAAATACCACATAGCGACGATGCGCGCAACGCCATTGATGCACTCTTAAACAATAAAGTGGTTCCCATTCAAACGACCAAGGTTTTTGGTTGTTCTGTAAAATGGGCCGAGAAAAGAGAACTGGTGCAAAGGGCTTTCGATGCATGGGCTAAAGAGCCTGTAAAAGTTGAATCGATTGACGAAGTTGGTATTAAAGACCTTTTGAGAAATACCTCGGATAAACTTCGTTTGATAAATGTTTGGGCAACCTGGTGCGGACCTTGTGCCAATGAATTTCCAGAATTTATTACTATGAACCGGATGTACCGGAACAGGGATTTTGAATTCATTAGTATCAGCGCTGACGAATTCGTCAATCAGGCAAAAGTGCTAAAATTTCTTCAGACCCAGCAGGCATCCAATAGAAACTACCTTTTCAATGCCGATGATAAATATAAACTGATAGAAGCAATTGATCCGTCATGGCAGGGGGCTTTACCCTATACTATACTTGTAGAACCCGGAGGAAAAATTGTTTATGCCAAACAGGGTGCCATTGACGCGGCTGAGATGAAAAAGATAATTGTAGGTAATCATTTAATTGGAAGATATCCCTAAAGGAGTTGATTTATTTTCTTGCCTGATCACCGTTCCTCAAAATGTCAGGAACTTATATTCCTTTTTTAGTGGGAACGGGGTAAAGTAACATACCGGCTTCTGATTGAGTTAAAGTTTGCCAAACGCTTTCTACTGAAAAAGCGTCTAACCATCAACTAAAATCGAATGTCAGCTGGCAATTTTATTAGACGCGGATGGTATGCGGGTTTTGTTTTCAACAATCAATTTATGGATTACGTCGGATGTTTGGTCGATATTAAATTTAACCAAAGAATTCGGGACCCTGAGCGTAATGGAGCCGTCCGGAAAATCAAAATAAGTTTTTTTGAGATCCTGGAGGGCCTCTGTAACATTGTAATTCTGCTGGGCACTGTCCACTTCTATGTGTACACGCGATTCTTCAATCGTGATATCAACCCTTTTTAACTTATCATGCTTCTCTAATTGGGCGGTAAGACCCCTGCCTTTTAAAGCAAAATAAAGCTGGATAGTCTCTTTTGTAGTGTCGAAAACTTTCCCAATAAACCAGATCTGGCAATCCTCGCAAAGGGGAAACTTATATTTTTTTAAAGAATATTCAAAAGCTTTTGAATCAATCTTTGAATTACATTGGAGGCAAAAATGATCTATACTTGAATCGATCATGAGATTGGTTTTATAGGCTTTAACGTTTTGAAAGTCAGTTTATTATTAACTCCTCTAAATAAACATGGCCACAAGGAGACTTATTTCTATGATTTTCATCCTGATTCTGTCGGGAAACTCATTCTATTTGCACAGGGCTTAAACACTAAATATTTAGGGCGGAACGCATTCTGCATGCAAAATAAATGAGGCAACAAATGCCATTATTATAGGCGTAAGCCCGAACCCAAGCTTAAAAATTTTTCTCGGATTAACCGGAACAGGAATCCTGGTAAGGATCCCAAAGGCGAGTTATTGAACTTTGAATCGAGGATTTCATGCTGAGAAGGAATCCGGAAGGTGGTCAGGACTTTAACTTGAAAAGGTTGTGTTTAAGGACCAGAGGCAGGATAAATTTAATTCCGCTATTTGGGGTTAACTGGCTGAGCGTAGAACCGCCAGGATATAGAGTATATTTTTATTGAAACCGCTCTATTTGATAACATTTCAAGGCCTGAAGCAGCTTATTGGTAGCAAGTAAATGTCTTATTTATAATAGCTATACCATGCAGCCAGTTCAATCATACGATCCCGTTGATCCGGGTAAGGTAAATACGATTCATATTCTTAAGTCCGGTGAAATCATTTCTACCCTGGAAGATTATTTGAAGGTGGAAGAGAGGTTTGCCTGGGTCAACCGCTCCTTCATAATATCAAAAATGCTTGAATTGCGCAGATTGACTGACAACCAAAAAAAATCAGTCATAGCCATTTATGAAGAAGGGCAGAAAATACGGGAGTACGTCAATGTTGACGAGACTTTCAAACCTCTTTCTTTTTGGTGATTTACTTGGTTCCCAATTACAAATATTTGCGGTATAGAACATCTCATTTTTAATCATTCACAACTTCTAGCACAATCTTTTATTTTCTGGCCTGCAGGGGTAATTTCCCATTTATCTGGTACCGGCACCCTTTAAAAAGTGACTTTCTAACAGGTACAACCTTATCCCTAAACCTTGGAATGGCAAAGAATTTGATGGTAGCTTCCTAAAGAACTTTCTTAATTATCTAAATTAATTGTATGAAAAAGTATTCAGAAAAAAGCCAGGAAAAGGTTGAAAAAACCATGCATGAAATGAAGGAGGGAAAATTAATAAGTGGGAAAAGCGGGAAAAGGGTAACTGATCCCAAACAGGCAATTGCCATCGGTTTATCCGAAGCAAGGAGGGAAGGTGCAAGAGTACCGAAAAAGAAAGCATCTGCTGAGTCAAGAAGTAGTTCTTCAAAATAATTCTGAAAAAAAAGAACCAAAGGCTACCTAGGAAAGTCTGGTGTCTGGTATTCTTGTAAGGCTGGGATTTTCTATAATCCCGGCCTTTTTTTTAATAGGAAAAGCTGATTCAACCTTTATAATTCAATCCTACATGTCAGGAGGGAGTAGATAGGGATTTTTTTAAATTATAACAAAAAAATGTTAAAAATAGGTTTCCATTAATACTCATTTTAAAAGAAGAAATTTCATTTTTTGAGGATTCGTAACAAAGAATTTAGTCTTATCAATTGTTCTTTCCCTTCCCCACCCATCGGAATTATCGTCTACAAAATCAGTAGAATTTTCCCAAGGATCTCAATAAGAAATCCAGTCTGATTTTCTATAATCTTTAGAATTTTTCTTCAGTTATTTTTACTAAAATACTGGCATTCAGCAAAAAGGCTTCCTGTGATTTTGGGACCAAAACATTTTTAAGAAATTTTTTAAAAGGGTAGGCATTTTTATTGAAACCTTGAGCACAATAGTATCATATGAATTTATTAATCTCTTAAAAAAACTGTGTTATGCAAAGTTTATCAGTCGCCATCAAAAAGACAATTCCCCTGCTTGGAGCAATATTTTATCTGCTAACGGCATGCAATAAAAGTAATTATAATAATACGTCTGGCAGTAACGGTCAGGCATATGTTTCGGTAACCAATGCCTCACCTGGAACATCTGCATATGACATATTTTCGGATAATACCAAGGTAAATACCATCGGACAATTAAGTTATGGTTCAACCACGGGCTCTGCCGGCAACCCATACCTGGCATTCCCTATAGGAACCCATTCTTTCCGGCTGTCTTCCAATGGTACCAGCTTCGTTTCAGATACGAGCGTTGCCTTTATGGCAAATCAGCACTATTCGGTTTTTGCGTATGACACGCTCCAGTCCGGTAAATTGAGGACTTTAATTTTAAAAGATAATTTAACAGTACCAATATCCGGTCAGGCTGGCGTTCGTTTTCTGAATTTATCCAGTAATGTTTCTTCTGAAAACGCTCTGCTTATTCGGGGCATGGATACGATCCGGATAAATAATCTAGCTTTTGCCGGCAATAAAACCACAAGTATTGATTCACTGGCGGTATTCAGGACTGTGAATGCCGGTACGTATAATATAAGGGTCAATTCAGGTGAAAATATTTTGTGGAGCCGGGATTCCTTAACCCTTGCTAGTGGAAAAGTGTACACCATTTATTCGAGAGG
>Ga0207127_10276_pt1 | contig 11278 bp, 5 predicted proteins | sample Alteio_BWMinHeat_17_FD_153574 | JGI IMG/M metagenome (GOLD analysis project Ga0207127, IMG submission 153574) | Enriched cells from forest soil in Barre Woods Harvard Forest LTER site, Petersham, Massachusetts, United States -... | ecosystem: Environmental > Terrestrial > Soil > Temperate forest >...
CGCATTGTTGGGTTCGAGTGATAAGGGACATTTTCGTTTGGGCCTCTCCAACTTATACCTGAATTCCAATGTTCCTAATTCCGATATGAAACAGCAGGGTGTCAATTTTAATACTACTTATAATGTCACTCCCAAACTGCAGTTTACTCTTACAGCCAATTATATATTTGAAGACGTAAAGAACAGGGCTTCTTTTTCAGATGCCCCAGGAAACCTTATTGCCTCCAACCAGTTTATTGCCAATACCTATGATATCCGCTGGTTAAAACCCAGGGTGGATTCCAACCGCAATGAACTGCTGCCCGGAAATCAGGATATTTATTTTGAAAACCCCTATTTCATAGCCTATGATGATATGAACCAGACCAACCGTAATCGCCTGACAACCGGCCTGACGGTTAAATATAATTTTTTGGATTGGTTGTTTATACAAGGTTCTCTTACCAGAGATGGTTATACTTTTAATTCTAAACAGGTTACTCCCAACGGTGTCCAGTATTCTAATAGCGGCGGAGGGAGTATCAGTATGTCAGAAATAAACCAGCACGAGTTGGATGGTAATATTTTGTTGAGCATCAACAAGAAAATTAGCAAGAATTTTGTGTTGAATGCCGCAGGCGGGGCTTATTCGCAGGACAATGTGTGGAAATCTTTTAGTGGCGGCGGCGGCCCTTTCGTTATTCCCTTTTTTTATAGCATTTCCAATGTATCTTCCAAACCTTTCAATTACGGGTTTAGTCATTCCCGGGTCAATTCTGTTTATGGTAATATAGACATAGGATTTAAGAATTTTTTGTTCATCACAGTTACCGGAAGAAATGACTGGTTTTCGGTGTTAAATCCAAAGACCAATAATTATTTTTATCCTTCAGTTTCCGGAAGTTTCGTGTTCTCGGATGCCTTCAGCATGCCGGCGTGGATAAATTTTGGAAAACTGAGGGCTTCCTATGGCGGATCATCCAATACGGGAGCTGCCAATGCTTACGAGACCCTTTTGACTTATGGTCTGCAGGGATACACAACCAATGGACAGGCTGTCGGTTTTGTGGTAAATGGCAGCATACCCAATCAGGCCTTAAGACCCGTAATTATACAGGAACAGGAAGTGGGATTTAATTTAGAATTTTTAAATAGCCGTTTGGGGATTGATGTGGCGCTGTATAATAAAAACACCACTGATGACATAGTCAGAGTATCTGCTTCGGGTGCTTCCGGATATGGAACCAATGTCATTAATGTTGGTAAAATGAGAAACAGGGGTATTGAGGTACTATTAACAGGGACACCTCTTAAATCGAGAGATTTTGCCTGGAATGTTTCCTGGAATTTTGCATATAACAACAATAAGGTACTCTATCTGGGCGGACAGCAATACATAAGTCTCGATGTTCCAAGAAATGGGAATGCGAGTATCAGAGCCCTTGTGGGCCTCCCCTATGGAGAGATCGTGGGGGATAAATACAAAAGGAATTCTGCCGGAAGTATTGTTTACGATACCACTGGTCTTCCATTTGCCGCTGATGGACTTCAGCCATTTGGATCAGGCGTATATGATAAAACAGGTGGTTTAACAAATGATTTCCATTACAAGGATTTCGCTCTTACTTTTTTAATAGATTATAAATTTGGCGCCAAGCTATACTCGGGAACCAATCTGATTCTTTACTCCGACGGATTGCAAAAAGGTACATTGGAAGGAAGGGAAACCGGTTTTATAGGCAAAGGGGTGACTGCAGATGGTCATCCGAATACAAAAGTAGTGATCACCCAAAATTATTTTGGCGCGATTGCAGCGGGGTCCAATAATATAGATGAGCAATTTGTATATGACGCCAGCTTCATTAAACTAAGGTCCTTAAGCATCACCTATAATTTACCAAAGTCCATATTAAAATCTGGATTTATTAAAGGCTGCAGTCTGTCATTGGTGGGCCGTAACCTGGCCATACTTTTGAAACATACGCCCAATATTGATCCCGAATCGACCTATAATAATTCAAATGCCCAGGGTCTTGAATTGTCGGGATACCCTTCTGTAAGAAGTTATGGATTTAACCTAAACGTTAAATTCTGATGTTCTTTAATTTTTTTAATTTATTAAAATTATCAATCATGAGGCGGAATATTTTCATAATTGCAAATCTGATAGCGGGCTTGTTTTTTTCAGGTTGTCATAAAAACTTTATATCAATCAACACCGATCCGGAGCATCTGACTTCAGTCAACATGAATTATATCTATCTTTTTACTGCAGCTGAGTTGATTACTTCAGGAAATAGCGATGCGAATGCTTATGAAGATTGGCGTAATAACCTCATTTATGCCTCCTGTATGATTCAGCATTTATCCTCCACCTTTTCCTATTGGGGGGGAGATAAATACACCTATAATGCCGGCTACAATTCAGCCTATTGGGAACAGAATTATGGTGACCCGGTTAAAAATATACAGGAAGTTATAACGCATGTGAAGACCGACCCTGCACAGGCAAATTTTTACAATATCGCCAGGATATTCAGGGTGTTCATGTTCCAGCGGATTACCGATATGTATGGGGATTGCCCCTATTCGCAGGCCGGACTGGGTTATATAGCCGGGATCACGGCACCAAAATATGACAAACAAAAAGACATTTATGCCGATATGCTCAATGAACTCCAGGATGCTGCTACAAAACTAGATGCATCGGCGCATAACTCGGTTGGCGGTTCCGATATTATTTACAGGGGGGATGTAAATGCGTGGAAGAAATTTGCCTATTCTGAAATGCTAAGACTGGGAATGAGAATGGTTAAAGTTGACCCTGCCAATGCACAAAAATGGGCCCAGGCCGCTATTGCAGGCGGTGTTTTTAAGAGCAATGATGATAATGCGGCATTTAGTCACAAGGGATTTATCCAAAGTACCCCAACCGTAAACGGGACCGCGCTGGTTCTTAATGGTGTTGATCCAAATGCCAGCCGCCTGAGCAAGACATTTGTTGACTACTTAAAAAGCACCAGCGATCCGCGGCTATCCTATTTTGGCACGGTATCCTCTGACCCCAACAATACAGATCCCACCAGTGCAGTCAGTCTGGGGGATACGACAGCTTCCATGCAACTTGGCCAGCCCAATGGGTTTGACAATGGGGGAGGGGGGACCGATATCGTAAATGCTCCGGGTTATCCGGGGAATCAAAATGCATATTCCATTGTGAACCGGAATACATTTGCAAGGTATGATGCCCCTACTTATTTTCTTACCTATGCTGAAACGGCCCTGCTGGAAGCAGAAGCGGCCGTGAGAGGATGGGATAGCGGAGATCCTGCTGTCTATTACGCTGCTGGAGTGACCGCCGCCATGCAGCAATTTGGACAAATGGCCACCCTGGAAGGGCAAGGTCCTGCAACCTTTCCCTCAATTAGCGATGCGGCTATCGCTGCTTATCTTGCAGCAAATCCATTCAATCCAGCCGGTGCATACAATCAGATAAATACGCAATACTGGGTGGCTACCTTTATGGATGAATATGAAGCCTGGACAAACTGGAGAAGAAGTGGATTTCCTGTCCTGACTCCGATAAGCAATTACCCCGGAAATGTTACCGGTGGCACCATTCCAAGAAGGTTCACCTACAGCACTTCGGAAGTATCTGCGAATTCAGAAAACTATAATGCGGCAGTTGCCGGTCTTACGGGGGGTGATAAAATGACTTCCCGGGTTTGGTGGGATATCCCTTAATAAAGGTTCCTGAAAATTCTTGGGCTGCCCCTGGATCAGGGGCAGCTTGTTTTCGTCCATGCTGAAAAGAAATAACCAGGACGGTTCTCCTTCTGCTTAATTTTCTATCCTACCTATCTTTGTAGGCAGTGTTAAAAAGGGCTTGCTTAATATCGTTTTTATTTCTGCAATCGACAATTCAGTTGCAGGCGCAGCGGGACAGCCCTCTATTCAAGTTGTTGACTCCTAAAGAAACCGGCATAGATTTTAACAACGTAATCAAGGAAAATGAAGGCCTGAACGTTCTGGCTTATGAATATTTTTATAATGGGGGAGGGGTGGCCATCGGTGATATCAACAATGACGGCTTACCCGATATTTATTTCAGCGGAAACCTGAAGCCTAATCGGTTATACCTCAACGAAGGTAATTTCCATTTTAAAGATATAACGGCGCAGGCCGGAGTCGCCGGAAGAAAGGGGGATTGGAAGACAGGGGTTACCATGGTCGACATCAATGGTGACGGGTTGCTTGATATTTATGTTTGTTATTCCGGTAAGGGGACTGGTAAAAGCAGAAAGAATGAATTGTACATCAATAACGGAAACCTGAGTTTTACGGAAAGAGCGAAAGAATATGGCCTGGATGATTCTTCCTGTTCCACCCAAGCCATTTTTTTTGACTATGATGGGGATGGCGACCTGGATATGTACCTTCTCAACCACAATATCAAGGCATTCAAAAATGTCGGGATTCATTATCTTAAAAACGATTATGATTCCCTCGCTGCAGATAAATTATATAGAAATGATAACGGTCATTTTGTTGATATTAGTAAGGAGGCAGGAATCACCGGCAACCCCATTAGTTTTGGACTGGGGGTGGCCGTGGCTGATGTGAACAATGATGGCTGGCCCGACATTTATGTTTCCAATGATTACACGGAACAGGATTATCTCTATATCAATAATGGCAATGGCAGTTTCAGTGAACAGGAATTTAACATGCTTAGCCATTTGTCGGAGTTCTCGATGGGCAATGAAATTGCCGATTTCAACAACGATGGTCTTGTGGATATCCTTACCCTTGATATGCTCCCGGAAGATAACAGGCGTCAGAAATTACTACAGGCACAGGAAAATTATGAACTGTACAATTATATGGCGGAAAACAAGTTCCACTACCAATTTATGCGCAATATGCTGCATTTGAACAATGGCGACGGAACATTTAGTGAGATAGGCCAACTGGCCGGAATTTCAAATACGGATTGGAGCTGGGCTCCTCTAATGGCCGACTTCGACAATGACGGTTACAAAGATTTGTATATCACCAACGGATATTTGCGCGATTATACCAACAAGGATTTTTTGAAATTTTGGGGCGATTACATTTTAAAACAGGCGATCAGCCATGACAGTGTAAGATACTTGGATATTATTTCGATGATGCCTTCCACCCTGGTGCCCCACTACATGTTTCGAAACAATGGAAACATGACCTTCTCCAATGTTGCCAAAGAATGGGGTCTTGCCCAGCCGGTGCTTTCCAATGGTGCCGCATATGCCGATCTGGACAATGACGGAGATCTGGACCTGGTGGTCAATAATATCAACAGTCCCGCTTTTATCTACCGCAATGAAACCAGCGAACGCACCCATAATCATTTTCTAAATATTAATTTCAGGGGAAAGGGCATGAATACGAAAGGGTTGAACGCGAAAGTATATTGCTATGCCGGGGGAATGACGCAGTTCTTTGAACAAATGCCAACAAGGGGATATCAATCATCGGTCAGTGAAGTCATGCATATCGGATTGGGCAAAGTTCAAAAAATTGATTCTTTGAAAATAATCTGGTTAAGCGGGGCCATGCAGGTACTAAAAAATGTGGCCATGGATCAGACCCTAACCCTTGATGAGGAGCAGAAAACCGGTACCTATCTTTATTCAACTGCCCCTGCCAGAACTTTGTTTTCCCCTGTTAAACCTTTTTTTGATTTCTCCGACGAACAGATGGATTTTAACGATTTTAAGCGCCAACCTCTGATGCCTTTCATGCTCTCCCAGTGTACTCCGAAGTTTGCCACCGGTGATGTGAATGGTGACGGCCTGAGCGATATTTTTATCGGTGCTTCAAAAGGACAGGGCAGTGAATTGTATGTGCAGGAAGCGGGCGGAGGATTCAGGAATTCTCCACAGCCAGCCTTCAAGGCTGACAGTAATTTTACGACCGCTGATGCGGTGCTTGTAGACATTAACGGAGATGGATATATGGACCTGTATGCCGCTAGTGGCGGTTATGGCGACTATACAGAAGATGATACGCTTCTGCAGGATCGCATATACCTGAACGATGGAAAAGGAAATTTCAAAAGAGCTGAAAATGCCTTACCCTCCATGAAAAGCAGTAAATCCTGCGTGGCAGCCGCAGATTTTAACAACGATGGTGCAATGGATTTTTTTGTCGGTGGAAGAGTGATTCCGGGCAAATACCCTGTGGCCCCCCGAAGTTATCTCCTGCAAAACGACGGGCGGGGTCATTTTAAAGACGTTACCGCAGAAATGGCGCCTTCCCTTATGCAGGCGGGGATGATTACGACTGCAGTCTGGTGCGATATAAATAAAGATGGAAAAAAAGACCTTGTGGTCGCGGGTGAATGGATGCCTATCACAATTTACCTTAATATGGGAGATCATTTTGAAGACCATACAAAAGATTATTTTGACAAAGACTATTCTGGCTGGTGGAATACTCTGGCTATTACGGATATAGACGGAGATGGAAATATGGATATTGTTGCGGGCAACCTGGGATTAAATACGCAGATCAAAGCCAGCGAGAAAGAACCGGCAGAAATGATATTCAAGGATTTTGACAACAATGGTTCGGTAGATCCTTTCCTTTGTTTTTATATTCAGGGCAAGAGTTATCCCTATGTTTCCCGGGATGAGTTGTTGGACCAATTATACGGCATGAGAAAAAAATTTACTTCTTATAAGAGTTACGCAGATGCCAGCATCCATGATATTTTCAGCGAAGCTGAATTAAAAGATGCCCAAAAACTGAAAGCGACTTTTTTGGAAACAACCGTTTTTAGGAATGTCAATGGAAAATTTATTCCCCAGCCTTTACCTCTTCAGGCACAATTCTCTCCCGTGTATAAAATTATAGTCGCTGATCTCAATCAGGATGGTTTCAATGACCTGATTCTGATGGGAAACAATGACTATGCCCGGTTAAAGATTGGTAAAATCGACGCCAATTTTGGAGTAGTTTTAATAAACGATGGCAAAGGGAATTTTACTTATCTGCCCCAAACCCAGGCCGGGCTTCGCATAGCAGGAGATGTAAAGGATGCCTTGTTGTTGCCAATTGACGGACAAACCTACCTGGTGGTAGGAATTAACGGCATGCCCCTGCTGAATTATAAGCTAAACAAATGAAACCAGCATTTACCCTGTTTTTTGTTATTTTCTTTACCCGGATACTGGAAGCACAACCGGAGGATTCTCCTCCGTGGATTCAGGGAAAAGCCCAGGAGCAGGTATTTGCAATTACGCAGGTCATGTTTCATGACGTGATTGATCCCCCCGCAGCAGCGAGGTTTTACGCCTATTCCACCCTTACCGGATATGAAATATTATGCATCCAAAACAAAACACTCCCCAGGATACAAGAAAATTTTATTCAATATCCGGCAATAAAACTCACCGAACCTCCCAGAGTCAATGCCAGGTTCAGTGCTTTATACGGCATCTTGGAGACGGCTGCTGAGTTATTACCTTCCGGATACCTGCTAAAGGAAAAAAAATTGACCCTTTACCGGGAATTTGCAAGCCATCATATTTCTACCGCAGTACTGGATTCCTCTGTCATCTTTGCAAAATCGGTCAGCAGGATTATTGTACAATATGCCAGGCAGGACGGATATTTTCATTTGAGTGTCTTGGAACGGTACCGCCCGCTTAGGGGAGACAGCTCATGGCAGCCGACCCCACCGGAATATATGGCCGCAGTCCAGCCGCACTGGAGCAGTATCCGGGCTTTTTTTATGGACTCGGCGGCGCAATTTAAGCCTCTTCCCCTGACCCCGTTTAGTAAGGATAAGAATTCCGCATTTTACCAGTTGGCCGGGCAGGTTTATAAAACAGGAAAAAAACTAAGCCCTGAACAAAAATTGATTGCCAATTACTGGGATTGCAATCCGTTTGCAGTTCAGTTTGAGGGGCATATGAGCGTGGGGCTAAAAAAAATTTCTCCGGGAGGCCATTGGATGGGGATCGCCGGAACCGCCTGTCTTCAAAAAAAACTTGGATTTGAAAATACAGTATTGCTGATTACCGCTCTTGCCCTGTCCTTACATGACGCATTTATCAGCTGTTGGGATGAAAAATACCGGAGCAACCGGATCCGGCCGGAAACCTATATCAATCGGTACATAGATGAAAAATGGGTGCCCCTGCTTCAAACACCTCCTTTCCCGGAATATACAAGCGGACACAGTGTTATTTCAACAACTGCAGCGCTTATCTTAACTCATTATTTGGGTGAAAATTTTTCATTTAGAGATACCACTGAAACCTATATTGGTCTGCCGGCAAGAAAATTCGGGTCCTTTATCCAGGCATCTGAGGAAGCCTGCATCTCCCGGTTGTATGGAGGCATACATTTTCTTGATGCGATTGAAAATGGAAAGGAGGAAGGCAGACGTATTGCGGAATATATCCTGCCCAGATTGCCAAAAAGATTATTGAAACAAAAGGAACTGAATATCGAGTAGGATTAACCCGGTTTCTTTTATAGGAGATCTTCAGGAGTGAAAATTTTTTTGGACTTGCCTAAAATATCAGTAACTGGTATGTTGCGGATAAAAATTAAAAAAATAAAGATGGCAAAATTATGATTGCTTATAATAGAACCCTTTCTACCAGTGCAGACTTTCAAAAACTTGTCGCTTTGCTTGATGAGGACTTAAGAATTAGGGATGGAAAGGAGCATACTTTCTATGCGCAATTTAACAAAATCGAAAATATCAGGAATGTCGTTGTTTGCTATATGAATAAAAAACCAATTGGCTGCGGTACTTTCAAAGAATATGACAAGAAGAAAGCAGAAATAAAAAGAATGTATGTTCGACCTGAGTTTCGGGGACGTGGAATCGGTCTTGCTATATTAAAGGAACTGGAACTATGGGCGTCAGAATTAAATTATTCGGAATGCATTTTAGAAACCGGGAAAAGACAACCGGAAGCAATTAGGTTATATCAAAAAGCAGGATATTCAATAATCAAGAATTTTGGACAATATGAAAATGTTGAAAATAGTGTCTGCATGATAAAGGGAATTGTTTGATAGGACAACTGCAACGATTAAATACGGGTTTTGAGAAGGCCTTGGGAAAAAAAGGCTAGCTGCTATTATCTTATGATCTTTCCTTTTTTGGAATTCCGGCCGGCCTGGCTATATTCGGTATGATTTTGGAATTCCGGGAAATAAGGACCTTAAAGCGCTCTATGGGATCAAATAAAATTCAAACCATGTTGAAAAGAAATACGACCGGTGTGATTTCTTTAGGAATTTTCTTAGGATGCATTTCATCGGGCAAAAATATTTCTGGGATTATTCTAAAAGCACGGAAATTTCACAAATGTTGAAGCCCTCTTTATTTTCAGTATTATTTTTCAGTTCTGTGTTTTTAAAGGCACAGGTTCCCTCACAGGAAGATTCAAGTTCAAAAAAAAATAAACCATTTTCTCCTAGTCCTGCCGCCCAGGTTGATATGATTGATATAGCCAGGAACCTTTTTAAAAAGGGCACACCCAGGCGAGAAGACACTATCATCGACAAAAAAGGCAAAGTGCATTTTGGAGCTTTCCCGGCGGCAGGCTATACGCTCGAAACCGGCTTTGCGGGTGTTATCAGCGCAAATGCGGCTTTTTTTACCAATATTCACAATCATGAGCAAGAAAATATCTCCAGTATTCTGACCAGTCTTGCTTATACCAGCCATAACCAGATCATTTTCCCCATTCAGTCGAATATTTGGATTAAGTCCAATAAATACAATCTCTTGACCGACTGGCGGTATTTAAAATATCCCTCGGAAACTTACGGATTGGGTGGCCATACCAAACTGGATTCAGGGTATAGTTTAACCTATTCCTACCTAAAACTTCACCAGACATTTCTTTTTAGAATAGGAAAGGAACTTTATGCTGGATTAGGTATTGATCTGGATCATTTCTGGAATATTCAGGAGATAGATCCGACCACTAGCCAAACTGATTACAGGAGATATGGTTTTCATACTGAAGAGACAGCATCCGGTATTTCGCTTAATTTACTATTTGATTCGAGGCGTAATCCTATCAATCCCCAGAAAGGGCTTTTCGCAAACATAATTTTCAAACCTAAATTTATTTTTCTGGGAAGTACATCCAATTGGCAGTCTTTGCTGGTAGAAGTCCGGTCTTATCAAAAAGTTCCCCGTGGATCCGGGAATATACTTGCTCTCTGGAGCTATAACTGGTTTACGGTTGGTGGAACTCCTCCTTATCTCCTTTTGCCAAGCACTGGTTGGGATGAATTCAGTAATACGGGGAGAGGATATATTCAGGGCAGATTTAGAGGAAGAAATATGCTGGACCAGGAGGCCGAATATCGTTTTGTGATCACCCCCAATGGACTTTTCGGCGGCGTGGTATTTGTCAATGCAGAATCATTTACCGATATGGGTTCCAATAGATTTGAAGTTATTTCACCCGGGGCTGGAATTGGCATAAGAGTTAAATTGAATAAATTTTCAAGGACAAACGTTGCACTCGATTATGCGTGGGGTAGCCAGGGATCTCAGGGCTTTTTTGTCAATCTTGGCGAAGTATTTTAAATCGGGAAGCATTCAACTTTTAAGCCTGCCCCTATCGCTTTTGCTCTGGGTCGCCCCTTAAAATCCCAACCCATATACTTGAATTTCTAAGGGTTCGGCTCTTTTACCGAATAGATAATTTAAGCCGCTTATATACACGAATTTTAAATACGTCCGTACATTTATACGAATATGAACAAAATTCGTACATTTATAGTAAAATTCAGGCAAATGGCTATCCATGCGGTTATAACAGGAGATATTTTCAATTTTACGAAACTGCCGGTAGCAAACGAAAAGAAGCTGTTAAAGGAATTGCACCAGGTGCTGGCGTCGCAATTGTTCGAGTTTTACCGTGGGGACAGTTTTCAGGCATATCAAAAAAATGCCACCGAAGCCCTGAAAACAGCTCTATTATGTCGTGCAAGCGCCATTAGTTTAGCGCCGGAGGATGAAATCGCCTCATTCGATGTTCGCGTAAGTATCGGCATCGGGCAGGTAAAGGAACCCGTCAAAACTGTAAATACAGCAAGGGGCGAAGCCTTTATATTATCCGGACGAGCATTTGATGAAATAGCAAAAAAACAGACAAAGTTGACTATTATCACGAGCAATGCACTAGCCAATGAAGGCCTTCAGGTTAACCGCATCGCTTTTAACCGGGATACTATCATTGACCATGGCGGAATTCGAGCCTGCAATGACCGG
>Ga0207127_10277_pt1 | contig 11261 bp, 9 predicted proteins | sample Alteio_BWMinHeat_17_FD_153574 | JGI IMG/M metagenome (GOLD analysis project Ga0207127, IMG submission 153574) | Enriched cells from forest soil in Barre Woods Harvard Forest LTER site, Petersham, Massachusetts, United States -... | ecosystem: Environmental > Terrestrial > Soil > Temperate forest >...
TTGAGTACATCCAAAATGCCCTGACGTGTCGCATCTAGCTCTGGATGCTCGACTATTTGGATAATCGAGACGCGGATTTCTTTTTGCGGCGCAGCAAAGCTTATGTTTATGTATAACATGGATAACAGAGCGATAAACCCCGTCAGGATTGTCAAATTAAAACGAAATGAAAACAGTTGTTGAATATTCATAATGATTTTTTCCCGAGTCTGTTTAATACAAGTCTATAGCCTTGATTGGTCTCTTTGCTTAAAAAGCGAGAGACACGAACAATGGTTGCCAGGCTCACCCCCGTTTCTTCATGGATTGCGCGATACGAGAGTTCTTCCTCGTCTAAAAGCTCTGCAACATGCCAGCGTTCGGTAATGGCCGTAATTTCGGCAGGGGTGCAGAGATCATGCAAGAAAGCTGCGCATTCCTCAACGGTTTTTAAGGCCAAGATGGCTTCATAAAGCGATCGTTCTGTTTTTGTCATGCTGTGCAATGCCTATAAGTTAACTAACTATTAATAAACGACTGTGCTAATATGATAGTACAGTAGTCTTTTGGGAATTGCAAACATTTAATTTTGCCCGCCAAATGTGGTTTGATAATCTTATGGTTAATTATTTTGTTCCTAGAGGTTGAATATACAATAAATATGCTTTGGAAAGTAGAATAAATTTTCGTTGTAATATTGCTTGAAAATTTATATAATATTGTGATAAAGGAACAACTAACTTTAAAACCACGTTGAGTGAGGAAAAATATATGCCTAGAGTTCATAGACCTCGAGATAATAACAGAAATAACAATAATGGTTTTTTACAAAACAGTTGGAATATTTCCAGGGCTTTACGTTGGGTAGTGAATAATCCATTAAAATCATTAACGGTAGCCTTGGCATTTTCTATTTTTGGAGTTGGGCGGCTAATGAGTCGCAATAGAGCATTACAGAGTGAAACGGAATTAGTTCCCTGCGGTACGGAACTGAATAGGTTTGTCCCAGAAAATTCACCCGCCTATATGGTTACCAAAGAATTCTTATCGCGAGACTGTCGGGGTGTTGATGACGTACCATTGCTTTTCATAGAAGCAAACGCAAATGCTTATTCAACTGAATTTTGCTTTCTTCATAACCTAGAAAATTGTAATAGGATGAAAGGCAATTTTAAAGCAATTGCAGAAGTCAAACAAAAAAAGATAAATCCTAATGGGCAAGGAATACAGCTTATACCTGAAGGGAACTATGGGATTACTGACTCTAAAAAAACAATTGCGACCGCGGCGATCTCAACTTGTGTAGGAGTAGCAATAACAAGTCTCCATTCTTCTCCGGTACTATTAGCACATATCAACGCAGAAAATATTCAAGCCCACGATGAATATCTAAAAGGACGATTTGCAGATCCATTTAAAGGTATCAGAGATTTTGTAAGGAATAAAGCATTAAATTGGCAAGTTACAATCGTGTCTGGTTCCTCTGCGAACCTTGCTTACGTAAAGACTGTGTTAGAAAATATGGGGTTGAGTAATATTGATAGTTACTGCGAGCTTAGTTGGGCTCTAGATTTATCTTCCAATAATCAATTAAATAGTCAATTAAATAATGGAAATATCATGATACGAGACGGAGAAATTTCATTTATAGAAAATGCACAAGATTTTCAACGCTTAATACCAACCATACCTAAAAATCAAAAAAATAAACCTGCCGCTTTGGCTATGAAATAGGCCCTATAAAGGTACTGTTAGCAGCACTGTTGGAGAATTTATTATGCATCTTCCCAGTTTACGCATGGAGTCTTTATTTTTTAATCAAAAATGGCGTTAATTTTTTGGCGATACACTTATTTTTTAATGCTACATAACACGGCATACCATCCTGGTAGGGTGGATACGCCTCGCCTTGTATTAAGGGCAGTAGGTAGTCCCTACACGCTTTTGTAATACCAAAACCATCGTCTCGAATAAAATCTTTTGGCAAAGTCTTCTCTTGATTCGCTATTTTGCTTAAAGCAATGTCTTCAATATGCCATTTATAAGGGGAATGGCTGTCTCTGACAATAATCGGCATCACAGCATTTTTACCCGAAAGTGCAAGTTGTACCGCGCTTTTTCCCAAATCGTAAGCCTGTGTGACATCGACAGTCGATGCGATATGTCGAGCTGATCGCTGCAAGTAATCGGATACGGCCCAATGGTATTTCAGGTTTAAATTTTGTTTAATAATTGCGGCGAGTTTTGGTGCAACGCCGCCCAATTGTGCATGCCCGAAAGCATCTTTAAGGCCGCTTTCGGATAAAAATGACCCATCTGTTTTTCGTATCCCTTCAGAAGCAACGACAACGCAATATCCATTTTTTGCGATAGCTTCTTTTACGCGAGTACAAAATTCGGATTCATGAAAAGACACTTCGGGGAACAGAATCAAGTGAGGTGGGTAGTTTGGATTTTCGGAGGCTAATCCTGCAGCGGCAGCAATCCAACCCGCGTGTCGACCCATCACTTCTAAAATAAAAACTTTGGTGGAAGAGCTGGCCATAGAAGCCACGTCTAAACCTGCTTCCCGTGTAGAAATGGCGACGTATTTGGCAACCGATCCAAACCCCGGGCTGCTATCGGTATAGGGTAAATCGTTATCGATGGTTTTGGGAATACCAATGCAGGTTATGGGATATCCGAGCTTTAAACCCATTTCTGAAATTTTATGCGCGGTGTCTTGCGAATCTCCGCCGCCATTGTAAAAAAAATAGCCTATGTTGTGCGCAGAAAACACCTCGATAAGACGTTCGTATTCAGCACGGTTATCTTCAAGGCCTTTTAGTTTGTAGCGGCAGGAACCAAAGGCGCCTCCAGGCGTAAATTTAAGCCCAGCAATGTCTTCTGGTGTTTCGTTTGCCGTGTCGATTAATTCTTCATGGAGGATGCCTAAAATACCATTTTTACCCGCATAGACTTTTTGAATTTGCGCAGGGTAATGGCGAGCGGTTTCTATCAGCCCGCAAGCCGATGCGTTAATAACGGCGGTAACGCCGCCGGATTGTGCGTAAAGTGCGTTTTTCATGTGTTCTCTCATAACAGGGGGAAACTACACAATTTTAACACAAAATAGGGTAAAATAATTTGAGCACACGTTAATTAGTTAAATATCTAATTTTTTCTTGCAAAATTGTCTTACTACTTGAAAAACTTCGCAAGTTTATTTTTTAGGTGCTTCTTTCGCACGTGGTTTTGCATTCTGTTTAGTGAGCCACTTTGCATCAAGGTATGTTTTTTCAATTTTAGATGGCATTTCTTTAAGGCTTCTCTCACTAAGCATAAGCTCTTTAGAATGGACTTTGAAAAAACCATTAAATATGTTAATTGCATCCTGGGCATTGCCCATCTTAAATAAAACGCTATTTTCTTGCCAAATCTTATCGACTACGGTTTTAAGTCGACTGTTAAAGGAAAAGCCAATTTGATGTTTTATTGTAAGCATTAAGCCTTGAATTATCTGTATCTTAACTGCTTGAGAATAGCTCGACGGATGTTCGGCTAAGTATTTTAGGCTCTTCTCCAACAACGCAATTTGTTCATCTCTAAACGAATTCCGAGATTTTTCACGTGCCCATGAAAACGGTCCTGTGTTAGACGGAGAAAGATCGTTATATTGACTCTGGATCTTGTTTTGGTAGCCTAAAATCCTGGTTATTTGCTCCGCATCTGATAGATTTGTGGAGGGTTGGTTCCCAGGTGTTGGATGCTCAGGTTTAGTAGCAACCGCATTAGCATCATTAAGGGCGTCTATTATTCGTTCGGCAACCGATGGAACTATAATATTAGAAAAGTTAGTTATTATGAGTAATAATGGATCAGGATTAGCGTGAGTTTCACCAAATACCTCCCTTGCAGCTACCATTAAAGCCGTTGGATTTTTTGCATACTGTCGCTTTGCTTTCTCTGCCAATACTATTAGTGTTTGAATGTGTATCTTACACTGGTCTATGATCATTAGTACTTCCCAAAGTTCCTTCCCTTCAGGCTTCTGCAATTTTTCTAAACACTCGGATAAGTTAGCGTGTGCTTCTCTTGCTGTAACGGTAAATAGAGTGGGATCTATGGTCTTGGTTTGTTCTAACTTACGAAGTGCGTCCTTTATACTAAGATTGCGGTGCTTCTTGAATAGATCAACTCGCCGTCGAACGGCCTGTAAATTGGGATTCTGTTCCATCTTATGTATTTGCGTCTGAATGCGTTCTATAAAATCTTGAAGTTGCTGTGGATCCATACACCCCCCTCTCAATTAGTTTGAATATAATGTTTAGAATTACACAGTTTCATACTATATGTTGACACCAATAAATTAAGTAAGTTCCCATAGGTTAAAAGGGGCAAAGGGGTCAGACCCCATAATGGGGTCTGACCCCACGCGGTTCAAAGTATGGTAAAATGGCTTCTGGCGCTCACTCAGTTAAGGATAAACTATGCATATCCATATATTAGGCATCTGTGGCACCTTTATGGGAGGCCTAGCCGTTCTCGCTTCGGAACAACAATATACCGTGACAGGTTCAGATCAAAATGTTTACCCGCCCATGAGCACTCAGCTAAGCAAGCTAGGTGTCAAAATATTTCAAGGGTATGATGATATCCATCAACTTTCTCCCAAACCCGATTGCATCGTCGTTGGAAATGTCATGTGCCGCGGGATGCCTGTTATCGAAGCCGTGTTAAACCAAAATCATTCGATGTTATCCGGCCCTGAGTGGCTCGCGCGATACGTGTTACACGATAAGCATGTTTTAGCAGTATCTGGAACGCACGGGAAGACCACAACGACAAGCATGCTGGCATGGATATTAGAAGTCGCTGGATTAAACCCCGGGTTTTTAATTGGCGGTGTTCCAAATGACTTTGGTGTTTCTGCGCGATTGGGGGGTGGGAAATATTTCGTTGTAGAAGCAGATGAATATGATTCTGCTTTTTTTGATAAGCGCTCAAAGTTTGTGCATTATCGTCCACGAACATTGATTATTAATAATATGGAATTTGATCACGCGGATATCTTTGCAGATCTTGCGGCTATTCAACAACAATTTCATCACGTGGTGCGTACAGTGCCGGGGGAAGGATTAATTGTTTATCCGGCTGCAGATCAGAATGTGATAAAAACGCTAGAAAAAGGTTGTTGGACTAAAACCGAGACTTTTGGTTCAAGCAGGGCAGGTTGGCATGCCAAAAATCGCGTTGCTACAAACAATCAATTTGATGTGTGTTTTGGCGCACATGCCTATGGAACCTTAGAGTGGTCTTTACTGGGCGATCACAATGTTAATAATGCATTAGCCGCGATTGCCGCAGCGCACAATGTCGGTGTTTCCCCAGAGATTGCTATCAAAGCGCTGGCGTCTTTTCAGGGTGTAAAACGCAGAATGGAAATTAAAGGCGTCGTGCGTGAGATGACAGTATACGATGATTTTGCACATCATCCAACGGCCATTGGACTAACGTTGGCAGGGTTGCGCGCGAAGGTAGGAAAAGATGCGCGCATTACAGCAGTGTTGGATATTCGCTCAAACACAATGAAACTAGGGCACCATAAAGAGGATTTGCCGGGCGCTCTGCAAGACGCGAATGCTGTTTATTTTTTTCAATCCCCCGATATTCCGTGGGATGTCAATAAAATTTGGCAGTTGGCGAATAAGCCAGGTGGTGTATTTCGTGATACTGAATTGTTATTAGGTGCGTTATTAGCAGAATTAGCAGAATTAGCAGAATTAGCAGAAAAAGATACGTATTCAGAAAAAGATCCAGAAAATCTCAGAGATCATCATGTTGTTTTTATGAGTAATGGCGGCTTTAACGGGATCCAAACAACATTTTTAGGGAAATTACGTTAGTTTTTTAGTAGTAAGACTTTGTGGTTGTGCGCATGTTCCGCATGGATTATATGCGTGTGAATATGTGGACTCAAGGTTAAGCTTGTCGCTAATTCTTGTAAAATATCATCACTGTCAGGCTGTTCCAGAAAGGTGGTGACCAACGGCAGTGGATAGCTGGTTTCTTCGATGCGTAAAGTTCCAACCCACAAGGGTATTTTTTTTTCAGTCTGGTAATCCGAACGCCAAAGTTGCAATACAATGCGTTTAGTTTCGCTCATTTTTTTTGTAACCGTTAAGATAGGTAGTCGATCACGATGGAATTTCGGCATTGTAGGAAATAACAATGGCGATGGATTATTCGCAAGTAATATAACGCCTGTTTTAAAATTGAGTTTAGGAATAACTTTCCATCCGGCTTTTTCGAGCGCACTTTGTACCGTTTCTAATGCCCCTAACCATTGCAGATCAAATATCGTTGCTTGGCGCTTAAATGCGCCGGTGCGGTAGAGCGCGTTGGTCTCGCCTTTGCCTTGCCACCAAATTTTTTCTTGAAGGGTATGCGTTGGCCATTGTCGAATTAATACGGATTGAAGCTTTGGATAAAAGAAGGTGGCATAAAGGCTTAAAGTAACGGTTAAAAGCAATATTCCGGGTACAATAATGGCACGGATTGGAATGGGTCTTGATTCAATGCGTCGGTAAATTAAGGTACCGAATGTTACAATGCCAATACCGAGGGTGAGACTGCCGATAATGTCAGTAAACCAATGCACGCCTAAGTATACTCGCGAGAAAGCAACCCATAAAATTAAAGGGATGGCAATTGCCCAAGGTGCCCATCGGTATTTGTTCCCAGGTGATTGTTGCATAGAGATAGATTGATGGATGAACATGGCTGCAAGACCAAAAACCAGCGTTGCCGTTAAAGTATGCTCACTCGGAAAAGAAAATCCATGAGATGAATAGATTAAGCCTTCAGGGCGTGGAATAGCGCTTTCTGTTTTAATGAACAATCCGCTTATAAATCCAATGCTAATGGTTAAGAGCCAACAAAACGCTGCTGTATAACGTTGGCGCCAGAATAGCCAAAGTCCAATCGCAACGGTTGCCGGTAACAATATCCAGGGATCTCCTAAGGCGGTTAAAAACCCGGTCCAATTAATAATTTTAGTGTTATAAAGCGCTCGTAAGACTTGGTAGACGGGCTCATTCCAACTGGCAATGCCTTCTGAATTTAAAACGTCGAACAGCGTTATTGCAAAGCCGGTAAAGGCAAGCACACAGAGTATCAGGATCCCCAATTGACTTTGCTCTGAGCCCTGCGCGTTTCTTAAGGCTGAGTGCAGCCAAGAAAGACGGCGCAGCATTTTCCAAATGCCATTGACGGTTTGTGTAATCGTTTTGATGAGCCAAGCGCCTATCAGCAATAGCATTTCATAAATGAGCCAAAGTGCTAGCAGTAGTAGGAGTACTAAAAGTCCTGCGCGACTGGCAACTTCGGGAGGCAAAGTGCCCAAAGAAGCACCAATTAAGATCCCGGGCAAACTATATAACGGCGCCCATGCAATAGCGGAGAGAACATTAAAGAATAGAAACCGCTTTGGAGACATATCAAGCATACCGGCGATAACGGGGATCATCGGGCGAACAGGGCCTACAAAACGACCAAAAATAATACTTTTGCCGCCATGTAGCTTAAAAAAGTTTTCTCCGCGTGCTAATAATTTGGGGAATTGCCTAAAAGGCCAAAAGTTTCGTAAGCGTTGATGATAGTGGTAACCTAACCAATAACTGATGCTATCACCCGCAATAGCGCCTAAAACTGCCCACGACAAAGTTCCCCAGAAGGGAAGATGTCCTGATCCCATCATGCCGCCAATGGCCGTCATCATAACAACGCCTGGAACCACTAACCCTACAATAGCGAGTGATTCGGAAAGCGATATCAGGAAAACGATAAATCCAGACCAATTGGGATGTGCTGTGATCCAATCTAAAAAAGGTTGGATAGATTCTTGGGTCATGGGTAAATTGGAGTCCTATTCGTTTGATGTAACGTTAATAGTTTAGGCTAAAGACCCCCCCTAATTCAATAAGTTAATGGGCGGACACAGAGGTCCGCCCCTGCAGTGTCCGCCCTTCGTCTACCCCTGTAACTTAATGCAATATAGTCAGGTTGGGTTGAGCTTGAGGCTTACCCTTATCGAGTTGCATTTTTTTTTCTTCTGGCGGGAGAGGGATACGCATGTTTTTTTGAATGCGTGCCAATAATGCCTCTCCTTGTTGGTGCTCTGCATAGAGATGTAAAAAGGACTTTGCGAAGCCTGAATCCACAGGCAAAGACGCTTCTTTGGGCGCTGCATCTTCTGGCAGCAGTGTTGGTGCAGTCATTTCACACAGTGTGTTTAAGCGTTTCATTAGACTATCGTTGAGTTTATCGGCTTTTTCCATTTCATCAGGCAGGCAAATTTTAGCCACACTTTCTTCCAATAAAATAAGCTTTCGGGTGTAGTCCATACTTTTTTCAACGATTGCATTCAGGGCTTGTGTATTCGCCGTAATGCCGGCTTGTATTTTTTCAATGTTTTCACGAACTTCCTTTAGCGTTTCTTCTTTTAATCCATTGAAAACATCGGTTTTAAGTGGCTCAACCAATGTTTTTTCAAACTTGGTTTGAAATAGATTAAAAGCTTTTTGTTGCGCTTCCATTTTTGTCTTAATTCTATCTAGTTTTAATTGTGTGTCTGCGAATTCTTTTGACAATTCTTGAGGGGTCATGGTTACAGTTTTCTGAATGGCTTTATCGATTTTATCGATATTGGCACCCAGTACTGTTAAAGACTCCCCCCAAGATTTTAAGTCTAAAGCAAAATCTTTTGTGCTGCATTCAAGTTCGTTTTGAAGCTTGCAAGATTTTTTATGCGCTTCGTCTTTTTTGGGCGTTTTTGTTTTTGGTGACTTTTTCATAACTGATTCCTCTCTTGTTAAAGATAAAAAAAACCGTCCATGGCGTTATCATCGGCTCTGCACAAAAATAATTTCTCTTTTTTCGCTCGCAGAACTCGCTTCGCTCAAACAGCTGCTTGCTCAAAAGAGAAATTATTTTTGCACAGAGCCTTGGCAACGCAATTCGCTTGCGTTGTTACAATGTCCGTGTGACAGGGTTATTAAAAAAGAAATAAAAGACGCGAACAATCCGATAGGTAACGTAACATAAATAACGGATAGTTAAAGTGTTTTATTCGGGTATTCGCACAAATCACGAATAATGCATTGTTCGCATTTTGGTTTGCGTGCAACACAGACATATCGTCCATGCAGCACTAACCAATGGTGTGCATCTTTAAGGAAAGGCTTAGGGATAATTTTTAATAACTGGTCTTCAACAATTCGCGGCGTTTTTCCATGAGCTAAACCCGTTCTGTTTGCGACGCGAAAAATATGGGTGTCTACTGCAATGGTAGAGTGTCCAAAGGCAGTATTTAAAATAACATTGGCGGTTTTTCGTCCAACACCCGGCAAATTTTCTAAGGCCTCTCGCGTCGCCGGGACTTTTGAATCATATTGCTTTACCAAAATGTTACAGGTTTTTAGAATATTTTTTGCTTTAGTATTATAAAGCCCGATTGTTTTTATAGCGTTTTTCAATTTTGCTTCACCCAGTGCCAGAATAGCACAGGGGGTGTTTGCAATAGCAAAAAGCTTTTCAGTGGCTTTGTTAACACTGATATCGGTTGCTTGGGCAGATAAAATAACAGAAATTAACAATTCGAATTCTGAGCTATATTTTAATTCGGTAATAGGAGAGGGGTTTTGTGCTTCAAATCGTTTAAAAATTTCGACGCGTTGTTTCGTATTCATTATGTCTCGTTTTCTACTATTCCTTCTCCCGTAAAACGGGAGAAGGTGGGGCGAAGCCCCGGATGAGGGTTATACGCCTAACAGCAGCCTTAATTTCTGCTCTGATGTGTTGTTTTTGTTGCGGATCAGCTGCGGAAGGGAGCTTGGGTTGTTCTTCTGCGATGAGACGGTTTTGTCGTGCTTGATAACGTTGCTTGGCTTTGGTGCCGCGTTCTGTTTTTTCTGCGCTGTTCGGCTCAATCTGGGTTTGGATCATATCGATGCAATCCATGGGGCAGGGCGCGACACAAAGCCCACACCCAATACATTCATCTGTGATAACAGTATGTAAAAATTGTGCGGCGCCAATAATCGCATCCACAGGACACGCGAGAATACATTTAGTGCACCCCACACATTCAGCTTCTCTAATAACAGCTAATTGCATTGCGCTTATTTAACGCGCATACCGGGTTCTGCACCCACATGCGGCTCTAATATCCAGAGATCATGACCACCAGCAGGCCCTGCTGCAGCTAAAACCATGCCTTCAGAAACACCAAAACGCATTTTGCGAGGGGCTAAATTAGCAACTACAACCGTCAATTTTCCGATTAAAGCCTCGGGTTCGTAGGCTTCCTTAATGCCCGCAAAAATCTGTCGTGTTTCGCCACCAATATCTACAGTGAGTTTGAGTAATTTTTGTGCTTCTGGAACGTGTTCTGCATTAACGATTCTTGCAATTCGCAAGTCTACTTTTGCAAAGTCTTCAATGGAGATTTCTCGTTCTATGTTTGTCTTTGTTGTAGTTGTTGTTTCAACGGTCGTTGCCGCTGTCGCTAATATAGCGGGTTTAGGTGCATTTTCAGATAAATCTGCTTTGGAAGCTTCAGACATAGCAATAACCTCTTTTAGTTCAATGCGGTGTAATAGGGGTTGAAAGGGTTGAATGGCGTGCGCGGTTAAAGGCGTTTTCCGATCGTTCCAACGCAATTCGACATTTAAGAAAATTTCGACTTTTTCTGCCAGTGTTGGCAAAATCGGTTTTAAATAAGTCATCAATAGACGAAATAAATTAAGACCCAGGCTGCAAACTTCCCATGTTTCTGTTTGAGAATCGGACGATTTTGCTAATGCCCAGGGTTTTTTCTCGTCGATATAGCGATTGGCGATATCGGCTAATCGCATAATTTCTCGCACAGCACGATTAAATTCGCGAGTCTCGTAGTCAATTTTTAAGGTTTCGCCAGCGGCGACAAATTCTTGGTACAGTGAAGGCTCACTGCAACGTGCAGAAAGTTGGCCATTAAATTGTTTCGTAATAAAGCTGGCACAGCGACTCGCGATATTGACTAATTTCCCGACTAAGTCTGCATTTATCCGCGCGACAAAATCTTCCATTTGAAAATCAACGTCGTCTATGCCCGTTCCTAATTTACTGGCAAAATAATAACGCAAATATTCCGGGTTGAGATGATCTAAATAAGTTCGGGCATTAATAAAAGTGCCGCGTGATTTAGACATTTTCTGTCCGTTAACGGTTAAGAATCCATGCACAAAGATATTGCTAGGTGT
>Ga0207127_10278_pt1 | contig 11241 bp, 10 predicted proteins | sample Alteio_BWMinHeat_17_FD_153574 | JGI IMG/M metagenome (GOLD analysis project Ga0207127, IMG submission 153574) | Enriched cells from forest soil in Barre Woods Harvard Forest LTER site, Petersham, Massachusetts, United States -... | ecosystem: Environmental > Terrestrial > Soil > Temperate forest >...
ATCTGGTATGGGATCTTCGCTGTCCGCGGCAATCACCACATCCTCCACACCATCACCATCAAAATCCGCTGTGAGAACCGTCCGGGGCAACTTGGTTGTGGCAGTAAACGTGGGGCCGAACTGTTGTTTGATCAGCGGTCCGACTGATAGGGGTACATTTTTGGCATCGTTAGAACCTGCTGGACTGGGAGAACTGGCCGGACTCGGGTTCGGAGTCGACTGTGCCGCCGCTATACACGCGGCCAGCAGGATACCTCTGCCAAATGACATCATTTGCAGAGTTTAACCTGTTTAGCTGGCTTTGTTCCGGAAATCTGGTTTTGCATCCCTTTCGGCAACAATTCCGACCGGCGCGTTGTTCTTCTTTGCGCGACTGAACCAATAAGTAACCGCCGCCCCGCTGATCACCGAGACGGACAAGATCAGCGCAATCGCAGGTGGCAAACCCGCGGAAAAAATCAGCGTCAGTATGGCGAGCAGGATCAATACCATCAGCATAAGAAATAAATTTGTCGCTTGAGAATCGCGAATCAGAGCAGATTACGTGTGAGATGTCAGCACTGCTGCAATGGTTTGCTGCTGGCCGGAAACTCTCTACCGAGTATCTCAATCCACAACCACCGCATCTTAATCGCTAAAGGCTGAAATATATCTTAACTAACCCGGGGGTTACAGCGCATTCATGCAACGTTCTTCTTCTACTACTTATACTCTCCTTTTGCTTCTTTGCTTCTGTTTGATGACTCTCACTCTTTCTGGCTGCGGCGGTGGAAGTATCAGCTCCGGTTCCGGCGGCGGTGGCGGCACCACTACTTTGCCCACGCCAGACCATGTGTTTATTGTTGTGCTGGAGAACCACAGCTTTTCTCAGGTGATCGGCAGTCCTTCCATGCCGTATTTGAATTCCCTTGCCAACGCACACTCACTGGCCACCAATTACTTTGCTGACGCGCATCCATCCATCGGCAATTACTTCATGCTCACGACGGGCGAATTGGTATCCCTGGATGATTCATTCAGCGGCACCGTGACTGACGACAACATCGTCCGCGCGCTCAACGGGGCCGGCAAAACGTGGAAGGCTTATATGGAGAGCATTCCGTCAGCAGGCTATCTGGGCGGAGACGTGGTTCCCTATCTGAAACATCATGATCCCTTTTCCTACTTCAGTGATGTCATAGGCAGTACTGCTCAGGCGGCCAACATTGTTCCATTCACACTGATTCAAGCGGATGTTGCTGCGGGCACGCTGCCGAACTTTGCGTTCATCGCGCCAAATTCACGCAATGATGCCCACGATTGCCCCACCGGAGCAGTCACCTGTGCAGACACCGATAAGCTCGCAGCCGCCGACGCATGGCTCAGGACGAACATCGATCCGCTCATCAACAATCCGGCCCTGGCTAACAGTGTCTTCATCATTACCTGGGACGAAGGCGACATGACTGACCTGGCCAACGTTGGTGGACAAGTTGCCACCGTTCTTGTCGGCACACATGTGAAGGCAGGCTTCAAATCGACCACGTTCTACCAGCACCAGAATACGCTGCGGCTGGTGCTTGATTTGCTTAAAGTTGGCGATCGCCCGGGGCTTTCCTCGGTAGCTGGAAGCATGAACGAGTTTTTTCAGTAGAGTGCTTTTTGCGTTTTGTCTTTCAATCCCGAGCAGAGCGAGTGATCCCTATCGCCGCGGGAATTTTCAGTGGCGAATATCAGAAAGGAACTTGTTCCGAGGACGTGGGGACGTGGGGCGCTGGCACGGTTGCCGGCGTTCTTTTTTTTGGTTTTTAATGCAGAGCTCAGTACGGATCACCACGTAAAATCTTTTCGAGAACTACATCTTTGTTTCACCTGAAAGCGGAGTTCAAGATCGTAGGGATCCCTAGCTTTGCTCGGGATTGAAAGAAAAAGCTTCGCTCGGGATAAAGAACAAAACAACAAAACAACAGAACCAATGCTCGCCTTCGCCCAGCTTGCTGATGCTGTAGCCGCCACAACGAAAAAGACAGAAAAGGTCCGTCTGGTGGCTGAATATCTGCGTAAGCAACCTGTTGACGAGGCGGCACAGGCGGCCGTCTTTCTTTCCGGACGCGCCTTTCCCATGTGGGAAGAACGTACATTGCAAGTTGGCGGTACGTCTTTGTGGCGCGCTCTGGCCGAAGTTTCCGGGAAGCCTGAAGTTTCACTCACTGCCGCTTATCGCCGGCATGGCGATCTTGGCGCCGCGGCGCAGGACCTGGTAGGCGACGCTCAATCGGTTAGCAACCCCAAAGCCAGTGCATTGACCATTACTGAACTCGCGGCTGCCTTCAATGAAATGGCGCGAGTCTCCGGCCCCGCTCCTAAACGCACAATTGTCGAGGACCTTCTGCGTCGCGCCACAGCTCTTGAAGCAAAGTACATCATCAAGATCATCAGTGGCGATCTTCGCATTGGTTTGCGCGAGAGTCTGGTGGAAGAAGCCATTGCTGTGGCTTTTACTACAGAGGCGGCGCCGGTCAAGGCCGCTCAGGTTCAGCGCGCTAACATGCTCCTGGGCGACATAGGTGAAACACTTCGGCTGGCAGCATCGCACCGCCTCCATGAGGCGCGTATGCGCCTGTTTCATCCGCTGGGACTCATGCTGGCCAGTCCTGCACAAAATGCTGAAGAGGCTTTCTCCTATTTTTCCCAGGCGGCCGTGGAAGACAAGTATGACGGCATACGCGCCCAGGCCCATTGCGGCGGAAATCAGAACAGGGGCGCGATAAGCAGCCGGATCTTCTCTCGCACCATGGACGAAATCTCCGGATCATTCCCGGAGCTTCCGCCCGCGCTCATGGCTTTCCCGGAACCTGTGGTGCTTGACGGCGAAATACTGGCGTGGAGTGAAAGTCTCAGCCAGGCGCTGCCGTTTTCCGAACTGCAAAAGCGCCTGGGACGCAAAAGAGTCTCTCCTGAGCTGATGCGAAGTGTGCCGGTTGTGTACATGGTGTTTGACGTCCTCTTCGCGCGCGGCGAACTTACGATTGAGCTGCCGTTGCGCCAAAGACGGAAACTGCTGGAAGACGTATTCAACTCGGTTCCAGCACACGGCTTCAACGTGGACCATACCACTGTTGGGATTGAAACGTCGCAAGGGCGTCTTGCTTTTGAGTCCGCAGTTGTGGCTGAGTCAGGTCTGCCACGTGTGATTCTGGCGCCCATGCAGATGGCGGATTCAGCAGCGCATCTTGATGAGCTTTTCCAGCAGGCACGTGATCGCGGCAACGAAGGGCTGATGGTGAAAGACCTCAATTCGGCGTATTCTCCGGGGCGCCGCGGCAAGTCATGGCTCAAACTGAAGCGTGAACTTGCGACTCTGGATGTTGTGATCACCGCCGTGGAATGGGGACACGGTAAACGCAATAAGGTCCTGAGTGATTACACTTTTGCCATTCGCGATGGCGACCAGTTATTGAATGTTGGTAAGGCGTATTCCGGGCTCACGGATGTTGAAATCGCCGAGATGACGAAGTGGTTTGAGGCCCACACGCTCGATGATCAGGGCTTCCGGAGGACTGTGGATCCGCAAATGGTCATTGAGGTGGCGTTCAACAATGTTATGCGGTCTGACCGCCATGAGAGCGGCTATGCGTTGCGGTTCCCCCGCATTCTGCGGATTCGCGAAGACAAATCTCCAGCCGAAATAGACACTCTGGAGACTGTGCGTGAAATTTACCAGAAGCAACAGACAAGCCCGGCCCGTTCCGCCGGTTAGGTTTCCGGTCCTAGCTGGTTTTTAAAGCTTTGGGAACCTTAGTGGAGAAATGATTGTGGCTGCCGATTGGAATCAGGCATCCATGTGCGACATCGCACTCGCCATTTTCCAGTTGGATCGTGGTGTGGTCTATATGGAAGTTCCTGGACAGAACTACCTTGACGCTACGCAGAATCACGTCACTCTCAGAGAGTGGAATATCGTCAATGCGAATATGGCAAGCGAGCGCGTGAGTATCTGAGCCGATACTCCAGACGTGCACGTCATGCACGTCATTCACTCCGTTTACATCCGCCAGCGCACCGGTAATCTGTTCCACCGACATTCCCCTGGGCGCGCCTTCGAGAAGAATGTTCAGCGTTTCCTGGATAATCCCCAGGGATGACCACAGAATCAGGCAGGAGATACCGATCGAGAGCGCGGGATCAATCCAGTGTTGGCCGGTCAACATGATCGCCCAGCCGCCAACGATGACTGCCGCGGTGGAAAGTGTATCCCCCATCTGGTGGATGAAAGCGCTGCGCATGTTTACATCATGGGCTGCTCGAAAAAGAAACCACGAAATGGTTCCGTTCATGATGACGCCGGCGAATGCCACCCAGATCATCACCTGCGGCTGCACCTCCACCGGATGCCGCATACGGCCCACAGCTTCGTAGAAGATGTAAAAGGAAATTCCAACCAGAGTGATGGCATTGATGAATGCCGCGACCACGCCCGCACGGTGATATCCGAACGTCTTGGTGGAGCTTGGAGGCCGCGTTTGTACAAAGACTGCTACCCAGGAAAGCAGCAGCGCAAGAAGATCGGTGAGATTGTGCCCCGATTCAGAAAGCAAAGCCAGACTGTGGGAACGCAGGCCTGCAATCAGGGTCACAAGTACGTAAGCGAAAGTAGCCAACAGGGAGTACCGCAACGCTCGTACGCTCATCGGCGCATGGGGGTGCTGGTGGCTATTCATACGTTGAGTTTACCGCCGAATGCCCCTATCCTTTCTAATAAGTGCTGGTAAAACGAGAGAGAGCCCTTAAAAAGTTCATGGGACTAAGAGGAGCGCAAGCACCCGGATTGGTAGATTGATACTCTATTTGAGCAGCGAGCAACCCCTTCGGCTGCCGGTCACATCTGATTGTCAAGGAATACCAAGCACAAATCCAGCATTATTAGGGAATTAGGGAACACTCTCGTAATCACGGCAGCGGACCCGCTTTGGAACCAGAGTTGCAAGTTTTTAGTGCCGCGTTTTTGTGTCTCGTGCAATCAGGAGCCTGCCTATGGCGAAGTCTTTTTATTTGTTGATCTTTGTGTTTGCAATTGCTCTCGCCTGCTCGCAATCGCAGACTCCGCCTTCCAGTTCATCGGGTTCGAGCCAGACACCGCCCAGCAACAACGCGGGCAGCATTTACGGCAATACGACCTCGGCGAATCCGCAGCCTGCACAGGGTAATGCTCCCTCTTCGCAGCCTCTTCCCGGAACCACGCAAGGCACTCCTTCCGGTGCTGGAGCGCAAACGCCCAGCAGGCCGGGATCGGCTACGGATGCGTCCGGTGGCGGCGTTGCAGGAGGAGCAGGCTCAAGCCCGACCCCGGCCCAGGTTCCGGAAACCCCTGCTACAAGTACGATGGCTCCCGGTGTGTCTGACCCCGAGCTGCAATCGCAGATTCAAAATGCTCTGACTAAAGAGCCCACTTTGGCGGGTGAGAATGTTCGCGTTTCCGTGGCTGAAGAGAACATTGAAATGAGCGGCAACGTAGCCACTGCCAGGGAGAAATTGACGGCTACCCGCATTGTGCAGTCATACGCCGGCAACAAGAAAGTCATCAGCCATCTGACTGTGGGTGCACACTCGGGTGCAAATTCATCGTCACCGGGCACTCATGAATCGACCAACCCATCCACCAATCCCGAGCCAAACAAGGGAACGCCGCCGGCAGGCTCCACGCAGCCACCGCGCAACTAACCGTGAGTTAATCGAGTGCTACAGGAAAGAGGCGGCCAGCGAGCCGCCTTTCATTTTGCGCCGGTTTATCTGGTTTTAGCCTGCCTGTTTGAACGATTGCGCCGGGAAAAGAAGCTGCGTTGGCTCGGAGATTCCCTCCAGCTCCAGCAATTTCACTTTCACGTCCAGACCGCCGCCATAACCTGTGAGCGTGCCATTACTCCCGATCACGCGATGGCAAGGCACGATGATCGGCACTGGATTATTGTGGTTAGCCTGACCAACCGCTCGAAATGCTTTGGGGCTTCCGATCTCTCGGGCGATGTCACCGTACGAACAGACCTTGCCGTAGGGGATCTTCCGCAAGGCTTCCCAGCAACGCATCTGAAATTCGGTGCCCCGCAGGTCCAGAGGGCAGGTAAATTCCTTGAGATTACCGCCAAAATAGCCCTCCAGTTCAGTGCGGTAAGGTTGCAAGGCCTCCTCCGATTCAATCCACATTTCTGTTGTTCGGGTGGCAGGTTTCCTGCCGTCAAAGTGAATGCCGCATAATCCCTGCTCGGTGGCTGCCAGAAGCAACGCGCCGAGCGGTGATTGCATACAGTAGTAATGGACTAAGTAAGGCAGTTTTGTCACAGAAAAAATTTTACCAGCAGGAGCTCGGAAAGTGTCCAACCTTTGCAACACCGGCTCGGCATTCCTCATCTATTCCAACACTGCTGCCATAAAACAGGCGGTGGCGTAGTGTCACTTTTCACTGCGCGTTGTAACGCTAAGATTTCCGGTCATCTGTTCGTACCGGCAGGCTGAAGGTTTCAGAGCCTGAGGGTCCTATGAGATTTTGCAGTATTGTCAGTTACCAGCTGGATGATGCTGAAGTGATGTTTACAGGGCCCTCACCTGATTTCCTGGCTACTTTTTAAGGAGCGCATCAAGGCTGCCTTTCGGGTGAGAGTAATGGATATACGCGGACTGGTCCTCATCAATTCGGAATCTGAATCGGGAACTGAGCTCAATCGCTTTGGGGAAGTGCCTCTGGCGTTGCTCGATGTTGCCGGTAAGAACGCTCTTACGCGCATCGCTGAGAGATTAAGAAAATTTGGCGTCGGTCCGGTCACAGCGGTCGTCGAGGACGTCATATCCGTTCCCGCGAAGGGTGTAGCCCAGGGGGAACCAGATTTTTCAACAGTGTTTAGCTCGCGTGAGCGTTTCTGGCGAACCGCAGAAAATTCTTTTAATGACTTGGTGCAGGCCGGGGCAGAAATCGTAATACTGATTAAGCTTGGCGCCTATCTGGAGCCGGATTTTGACAAAGTTCTGCAGAACCACCTGGACAACAATTGCCGCGTCAGCCAGCTCTCTCTCAATGGACAGCCGCTGGAAGTTTTCTGTATCAGCGCTTCCCGCCGCAATGATGCGGCATCGCTGTTTCGCACAAATCTTACCAAGTGCCGGGTTGACTGTCTTCAGGTAGAACAGACCGGATATTTTAATCCGTTACGCGACGCAAGCGATCTGCGTCAGTTCGCCATCGACATCCTTACGCTGCAGACTGAGACGTGCCCCGCAGGTATTGAGGTCAAGCCGGGCGTTTGGATTGCGCCGCGGGCCCACGTGGAAAAAGGAGCACGCGTGATTGCTCCGGCCTTCGTCGGTTCGGGAGCCCGGATTCGCTCTGGCGCAGTGATTACGCGGTGCACCACAGTGGAGAAAAATTCTCAAATCGATTGCGGCACGGTTGTAGAAAATTCCAGCGTGCTTGCCAACAGTTATCTCGGCGCCGGACTTGATTTGGCGCACTGCATGATGGGCATGGGAACCATTGCGAACCTGCGACGCGGCGCCATTGCGCTCATCAGCGATACCAAGTTGGTAAAGAACACGTCAGACGCTGCTGCGCCGGGTTTGCTGGCCTCCGCAAAAGAGCTTGTGGCTTTTATCCCCCGGCAAATGTGGCGCGGGATATTTGGATCACGCGTCCAGCAGCCTGATTTGAATACTACGCTGCGTCAAACATCTCCAGCTCTTGGCAAAGCCGCGGGCTATGAGGCCCCGGCCTGCAACGCCGGTGCGGCCGATGAGTTTTCCAATTTTGTTGCAATGAGGACCCATGGAAATCAATAGCAGGCCCGTTGTAGTGAAGAGAATGCCGGAACGGGTGAATGCCCGCACGGCCAGAGAATTTATGCGGGCATTGCAGCCGTTCCTGGTTACTGATCGTCCCCAGCTTGTTCTGGATCTTTCCCAGGTTGTGCGGCTTGATGCCGCCGGGGTTGAAATGCTCCTGAGCTGCATGTCGGCGGCACATAAGCGAGATGGAGATTTGAAACTGGCTGCACCCTCGCAACAAGCCTATGTGGTACTGGAACTAACTCGCACTGAGCGCCTTTTTGAGATTTACGAAACCTCCACTGACGCTGTCCGTAGCTTCAGCGGCTTTCTGCCGAATACCATGCGGCAGCAACTCTTACACAAACGTCCGCCCTCGATGTCGGCCGCCTGAAGACTTTGCCCCGTATGCCGAACTCTGACAGCGCTGTTACCTTCCCCAGCAGGAGCGCCACACTTACGCATGAGCGAGATTCTGCGCGTAAGCGGGCGCATGCGCTTGTCCTCACCGGCAGCCTGGTGATGCTGTTCAGCTCTACGATGGTAAGTGGCATAAATTTTGCCACCAACGTTGTCATGGCACGTCTGCTTGGTCCATCATTATTTGGACAGGTCGCGGTTGCAACCACGTTGCTCATGATGGCCTCCTGCATCACGCTGTCATTCCAGATGGTGTGCGCCAAATTCGTGGCCAGGAATGAAACGCAGGGCGGGAAAGTAGCCGTCTATCGCGGTTTGCTGAAAAATTCGTGGCTGGTAAGTCTCTCACTGGGCCTGGCGCTATTTCTGGCGCAGGGACCGGTTTCACGCTACCTCAATGTCCCCGGGTCCATTCTGATTGCGATTCTGGCTATAGGCATTGCGTTTTATGCGCCTGTAGGCGTGCGTCGCGGGGCCATGCAGGGTCTATGTCTTTTTCCCCGGCTGAGCGCCAATTTAATTGTGGAGGCCAGCACAAGGTTTGTGATCGGCGTGGCGCTCGTCCTGATGGGCTATGGAGTTCTGGGCGGAGTGGGAGCCATCTCCGCGGCAGTGGTGATGGCGTATTTTGTTCCCGGGGTTCCCAAATCATTGCGGGCTGAAGCCGTGACGGAAGAACTTGCTTCATTTGCGGAGGCCTTTCAAGCAATCGTATTTTTCGTTGGCCAGGTCATCATCAACAACATCGACATCGTTCTGGTAAAGCACTTCTTCCCTTCAGACCAGGCCGGAATTTACGCCGCCGTGGCTTTGGTGGGTCGTGTCTTATACTTTGCCGCCTGGTCAGTGGCGAGTGCCATGTTCCCGGTGACCGCAGCGGTCAAGAAAGAACATGAAAGTCCCAAGGTTGTCTGGGTGCCGATGGCGCTGGTAGCCGGAATTTCAGTCTCGTTCATTTTTGTGGTGAGCATGTTCCCACAATTCATCATGGGCGCGATTTTCGGCCGGGCGTTTGCAACGACCTCATCCCTGTTATCTCTGTACGCTGTCGCGACAGCGATCTATGCAATTGCCATGGTGCTCATGGCGTATGAGATCTCTCGCCGCATTGCCAATGTTGGATGGCTGCAGTTGTTGTTCAGTGGAATTCTTGTAGTGGTGATCGGTTTTTATCACCATTCACTGCGTGAAGTTATCGTGGTGCAAATAGTGCTCATGACGTTAATGCTGGTGCTTGTCTCGTTCCCCTTCTTGCGTCGCCTGCGTCGCATTTCCATGGAGGTTCTCCCATGAAACGGTTGGGACGGGTCAGCGAAGACGAAATCATCTCTGAATTTCTGAGGGCAGAGTTCTATCAGAAGGAGTTTGATAAGGATCGCCGGCAGTTTGAGCAGATTGTGTATCGCCCCAATCTGGAGAACGAAGCCGAGAATTCACTCCGTCGTGCCCTGCTTTATCGTCGCCGGGCCACGATGTGGCGTGAGTTGCCGGCTGATACAAAGTGGTACGAGGTGGATTTCACCCCTGAAGACTCTGAACGAGTGAACGTCTTTCCGCGCGCACAATGGCGATCCATAGCCCGCGGCAACTTCAGGGCCCAGCTTGTGGCGGAAAAAATTCGTGCCCAGTTCAATTGCCGCGGTCCGAGCCCTTTGGCTTTGAAGATTCAAGCGCTCCTGAGCCTTATGGAACATGAAGGCCCCCGTTCCACGGTCCTGCTGATCGGGCTGGATGAGCATCGCCCGCTCACTCTGCTGGAGGGTAACCATCGTTTTGTAGCTTCACTTCTGCTGCCGCCGGAAATCATGCTCCGGCGCATACGGATTGTTTGTGGCCTCTCGCCGCACATGGAGGACTGTTGCTGGTACAAGACCAGTCTGCCCAGCCTGTCCCATTACCTGAAAAACCGCATCAAACACTTCTGGAACAGAGAAGCTGACGTTAGCCGGTGGCTGCCTCAGGCGGAATCCAGTGCTCCCGCCAACACCCTGACCGGCACAGCTGCCGGCGCATCCAGCGCCAAATCGGATTAAAACGAACCAATGCAATGTTTCTCAAGAGGTTCTATGAAAATTCAGCTTGGAATATCAAAATGTATCGCACTTTCGCTGATCTTTGGACTGTGCCTTACGCCGGAGATGTATGCCCAGCAGGGTCAGGCGCAGACGTCTCCAACTGCACCTTCTACTCAATCCGGCCAGCCAGGGCAAGCACCGCAAGCTGTTCCTCCGGCCGCGAACGAGCCACCTGCAGCTACTGCCCCGGCGCAGACACAGCCGGCGAAACCTTCGCCGAATGGAACCAATCCCAATTCGATTGATCCTTCGCAAGGTCCACTGCAACCGGTGACCACTTATCCGGATGCAACCGGCGCGGCGCAAAGCGAATCATCTGCGACGCCGCAGACCACCAATCCGCCGGATGCACCTCAGCCAAAGTCGCAGCAGCCCACGCAGCCCGTCGGCGCTGCTACCGCTGAGCGAGTGCCTACCGCCGGAGGCGCCGCTGCCAAACCCGCAGGCGCTGCGATTGCGCCGGCCAAACAGCATCAGACGCGTGGATTGCTGATTAAAATCGGCGCCATTGCAGCCGCAGGCGCGGCCCTCGGAACTGTTTACGCACTCACACGCAGCACAGGCTCTGTGCCTCCTGGCGCGCGTTAATAGCAAGCTCATTCAACACGGAACCACCATTGAAGGACCCTAGTCGCAATGAGTAAAAACCCACGCCAACCTCTGCTCATCAGCTTTTCCGGCCTTGACGGCTCCGGCAAATCTACCCAGATTGAAAATCTGCGCATGGCCCTGAACAGCGCGGGCCTGAACACCCGCCTGCTTGCCTTCTGGGACAACATTGTGGTGGGCGTGAAGTATCGCGAGGGATTTGTTCACAAGGTCTATAAGAGTGAACGCGGGATTGGTGCTCCGGGGAAACCAGTGAATCGGCGCGACAAAAATATGAGGGGCAAGCACCTCACGCTGGCGCGGCATTTTCTTTACCTGATGGACGCCATCAATCTCCGCCGCGTGGTGG
>Ga0207127_10279_pt1 | contig 11235 bp, 1 predicted proteins | sample Alteio_BWMinHeat_17_FD_153574 | JGI IMG/M metagenome (GOLD analysis project Ga0207127, IMG submission 153574) | Enriched cells from forest soil in Barre Woods Harvard Forest LTER site, Petersham, Massachusetts, United States -... | ecosystem: Environmental > Terrestrial > Soil > Temperate forest >...
GCGGCGGACATTCGAAATTTGAATTCTGTGATTTTGTCGATCTCAAGACAAAAACGTTGTTCTTTGCAAAAAATGCGACCCGGTCGAGTGGCATGAGCCACCTGGTTGAACAGGTTCGTCGAACTGCCGAACTGCTGTTCAGCACCGACGGAGAATTCAGATCGAAACTAATCGACGTATTTAAGAAAGTGCATCCAGGCGTGGATACGTCTTGGCTCAAATCGCGCCCCCCGAACAACGAATGGAAGCTCTGCCTGGTGTCCTTGGGCAAGAATGCTCTACAGCTTCCATTCTTTGCAAGATGTGGCTTGGTGAGAGCCTACAACGATTTAACGCGCCGTGGACATGTGGTCTTCTTTACTGCGGTGTAAAATCCGCATTTCGGTTACCCTGAAGGCTTCGGACGTGCTATTCCAGAGTCAAATATCGGCAAACGGACCCGCGCTGGGTCTGTTCCTGATAAATCAATGACTTACCCACAGCTAAGCCCGCACGGAAGCACTTGCACGAAGTATTTAAAAAGGGCCACATTGGCGCATGGTGGCTCGAGGCGCGCGGCACGTTTATGGCACAGTGTAGTAGAGTGAACCCCTCTGTTGAGACAATCTAAGTTGGCACACTTGCTGTTGTTTACCGAAACAGGGTTTGCTGGAGGTTCCCGGCAACTGGAACCTGCTGGCGAATGAGGGTTGTAATTGAGTTGGTGGACCCAAGTCACAGGCAACAAGAACCTCATCATTATTCAGCCAAACTGTGCCCAATGGCTCTTTCCTGCACTTCATGGGAACGGCTGTCCGTCCAGAACTTGGATAAGGCGAAGCCCTTAGTTCCCGAAATGGCTCGACCTGATTTGGGAATTGGATGTTCCATTTTTCATAGAGTTTTTATGTAAAGGACTGCAAGGGCGATTTTAGACTGCACGTTCTATCCAAATGATGTGCTCAGGTTGTCACTCAAAGCATGAGCAGTTAGACACATTGGTAGCACTGAGCGGTGTCTAAGTAGGTTGTGAGGTTTGATATCAAATGAAAGCTTTTTCCTAGTTTTGTCATATACAAGCAGATGACAAGAGACTCAGTCTTCGCAGAACAACGACTGCTCTAAATGGACAGAGCCGGGCCTGATTACAGCGTGATTTTGCGAAGCCGCATGAGAGGAGCAGGAGCACGATGGATGACACGGAGAAACAAGCAATGGGCAGCGCGAAGCTAGGAAATAGACAGGTTAGGAGTTTCTGTCTTCGAGGCTTGCTCTCTATGTTCGTGCTGGTCTTGTCCTGTTCCTGGGCTCATGCCCAATACAGCTACGAGCGCACAATCACCATTGATCACACCAAGGTTCCGAATTCGGATCAGATCGACTTTCCTGTGCTGGTTTCGGGGACTTACAGCTATCTGGCTACCGTTGGCAACGGTGGGAAGGTACAGAACGCGAACGGCTATGACATTATTTTTGCACGCGAACAATCAGGAACTGTGAAGCTCGATCATGAGATCGAGAGTTACGATCCCACGACGGGCACGATCAATTTCTGGGTGCGCATTCCGGCGCTTTCGCACACGACCGATACCGTCATCTATCTCCTGTACGGAAACAGCTCGATCACAACGAGCCAGGAGAACAAGACGGACGTGTGGCGCAACGGCTACGCTGGCGTGTGGCATCTCTCCAGCAACGGTGCAATTTCGGCAGCCGATTCCACGGGAACCAACTCCGGAACTATATCCAGCGTGACTGCTGCTACAGGGAAAATAAGCGGTGCTGGCAGCTTCTCAGGCTCCTCCAGCAGCTATATACGCATCCCCAGCTCAAATAGCTTTAAGCCCAGCGGAGCAATCACATTGGAAGGCTGGGTCAATCCAGCATCAGCCGTTGCCTGGGGCGAGATACTCAGCCTGGACTACCGCGCTGATGGGACGTGGAATAGTCCTTGGGTTAGTTATGGGTTGAACTTGCACGGTAGCACGCTAGGACTAAGCACGGGCATGGCGCATGGGGGTAGTTTAACTGAGCTCGACAGCGCAGGCACCATTTCTCTGAACGCATGGTCTCACATCGCGGCCACATTCGATAACAGCAGTCACGTACAGGCGCTCTACTTGAATGGCACAAGGGACAGCACGTTAACCGACAATGGAACGGCCATTGACTACGGCACCAGTCAAGACTTGATTTTTGGTCAGCGGTCGCCATACACACCAGGCAGTTCATGGAACGGATTGTTGGACGAGTTGCGCATTTCGTTAGTGGCGCGCTCCGCCGATTGGATCTCTGCGGAATACACCAACCAGAACTCTCCTTCAACCTTCTATTCGCTGGGTAGCGAGGCTGCCGCGCCATCGTTGTCGTCCATTGCGGTTACTCCCGCAAACCCATCCGTGCCGAAGGGGTTGTCACAGCAGTTCACAGCGACGGGCACGTACAGCGACACCAGCACGCACGATCTGACTTCGTTGGCGACCTGGGGCTCGTCGCAAACCGCAGTTGCAACCATCAACGCCACAGGACTGGCGACAACGTTGACGCAGGGCAACACCAGCATCAGCGCGACGTTGGGATCGGTCGTGGGTTCTACGACGCTTACGGTTTCGCCGCCTGCCTTGGTTTCGATTGCAGTGACACCTGGTAATGTGACGGTCGTACAGAATGCAACCTGGCAGTTCACCGCCACAGGAACCTACACGGATGCGAGCACACAGAATCTAACCAATTCAGCCACCTGGAGTTCTTCTTCCACAACAGTGGCAACTGTCAACAGCTCTGGCTTAGCCACAACATTGACCGCGGGCACATCAACTATTACCGCCCTATCCGGTTCCATCAGCGGTTCGAGTGCGCTCACCGTCTCATCGACTGGGCCCATCATTTCCAGCCTCAGCTTGTCGCAGGCAGCCGTGGGTGGAACGGTGACCATCACGGGTACCAATTTCGGCTCAACCCAGGGATTCAGCGTGGTCACATTTAATGGAGTTTCTGCGGGCCTGTGCAGTCCAACTCCTTCCTGCTGGAGCAGTAGCTCCATTTCAATAAAGGTACCCGTCGGCTCAACGAGCGGGAATGTGGTGGTGAATGTCAACGGCGTGTATAGCAACGGGATAAATCTTGCCATCGTCCCTCCGCCGGTCATTACTGGAGTTACGCCGTTTTGGATTCCGGTTGGCGGAGCGATGACAATTAACGGCTCCAATTTTGGCAGTTCTGGAACCGTAACGATCAGCGGCACGCAAGCGCCCATCACGAGTTGGACTGCGACGGCAATAGGAATTACGGTTCCTGGTATTTCTCCATCCACGACTGCAACAGCAGTGGCGAATACAAGCGGGATTTCCAGTCCGGCGTTTTTGTTTACAGCTCACCCTGCCCCCAGTATTGACGCGCAACCCGGCGGCGTTTGTCTGGCCAATGGCAAGCCCCCAGTTTCTCCTCCAGATTTCGGCTGTGTAACCCAAGGAGCGAGAGGGGCCTCGGTGTATGTTAGCGGGGCCAATCTCGGGCAGATACAGGGAGACAGTACAGTCACCTTTGGAGGTGTTCAAGCTGTTCAAATCCAGCAGGAAGGATCGCGGTTCATCGCAGCAACTATTCCATCTGGGGCTTCGCTCGCAGCCGTAAGCGTTGCGGCCATTGTCGATAACGTGAGCAGTTGCTCCACGCCACTTTGCGCCCAATTCACCGTGCTAGCGCCACCGGCAATCAACACCACAAATGGTCTGTCAATTACTTCCGGTGTAGAAGGTACATCGGTAACGATCAATGGCAGCAATTTCGGTTCGACTCCGGGCACAGTTTCCTTCAATGGCACTTTGGCAGCAGTTACGAGTGCGAACTGGAATGCCAGCCAGATTACCACCACAGTGCCAGTGGGCTCTGGAACCGGGCCTGTGGTTGTGACCGCGAATGGCGCTTCCAGCAACGGTGTCAATTTCATTGTTACACCGACTATTACATCGCTAAATCCCAACAGCGGATTCATTGGCACTCTGGTCACAGTTACAGGCACAGGCTTTGGTTCATCACAGGGCAGCAGCACGGTGACGTTTAACGGCACGTCTGCGAACCCAATGAGTTGGAACGATACCAGCATTGTCGTTCCGGTACCGGCTGGAGCCACAACAGGAAACGTGGTAGTTACTGTGGGCGGAGCGACGGCGTCCGCTTCATTTACTGTCACTGCAGGTCCTTCCATTACCAGTCTAAGTCCCACTTCGGGTGCGACTGGAAGCTTAGTGGGGATTAACGGATCAGGCTTTGGGGCATCACAGGGATCGAGTGTTGTGCGTTTCCATGGCACTGCAGCTCAGGTCTGCACCAGTAGCTGTTCCGTCTGCAGCGGGGGCGCCGGTTGGAGTAATAGCTGCATAGCCGCGACCGTTCCCAGCAATGCCACAACCGGTCCGGTTAGCGTTACCGTCAGTGGACAAGCTGCGACAGGGCCGCAGTTTAACGTGACGGGCGCCGGCACGGGGCAAATTTCCGGCTCGGCGACCTGCAGCGGTACAGCAACCGTAACGGTCCAAGCACTGCGGCAGGGAGTTGTGCAGGGTTCAACGACGACCACCTGCAACACTGGAAGCTACACGATATCAAGTCTTGCGGCGGATAGTTATGATGTGCAAGCCTCGGCGTCAGGTTTCGGAACAGCAACACAAAACGCCGTGTCTGTAGCCATAGGGACGACCACTTCCGGGATCAACTTTAGCCTCACCAGCGCAGGGACGATTACAGGAAATATTACGAAGGCGAGTGGAGGTGCGGCGATCAACGGGGCCACAGTGCAGGTCTTTGTTGGAAGCGCGCTGGTCAGTTCTGTCAACACGGGCGGCACGAATAGCTATAGTATCGGCGGGTTGAGTGCTGGTGCATACCGGGTGCAGGCGTCGGCACCTAGTCTTGTACCACCTGTAGTTGCACAAAGTCAGAGTGTAACCCTAGGTGCCGGCGCAACAGTGACCCAGAATTTTGCTCTGCAGGCCCTTGGCAGCACCCCCATCACCTATTCCTACGACAACTTAGGCCGGCTGATCGGGGTGACGGATCAATCCGGCGATACCGCGACGTATAACTACGATGCGGTGGGGAACATCACTTCGATTGGCCGCCGCAGCTCAAGCCTGGTGTCTCTGATTTCAATCGCGGCCCCCAGCGCACACGTGGGGGACACAGTCACGCTGACGGGCACCGGGTTCAGTACCACCGCCAGCCAAAATACCGTTCAATTCACGGGCGGGAATGCGGTAGCCAGCAGTTCTACTGCGACACAGATTATCGTCACAGTCCCGGTGGGCGCTTCGACCGGCACCGTTGCGGTGAATGTAAATGGCACGGTAAGTAATAGTATCCCGTTTACAGTTCTGACCAGTGCAGGCGTACCCACGGTCACGAATATCAGCCCGCTGATCGGGGTCACTGGAACCAGTGTTACTGTGACCGGCACCAATTTTGATCCGCTCATATCCAACGACCAGTTAGGGCTCAACGTTACGTCTCTGGTCATTAATCCTTCTGGCTACAGCAGCACCAATATCAACACAAGCATACCGGCCAATGCGACTTCCGGACACGTGAGCTTGACAACCCCTGGCGGCACAGCGGTAAGCAGCCAGGATTTTGTCGTGGCGCCACCGGGTTTTCAGACAAGTGCTGTTGCCTATAGCGCTCGCGTTCCGTTCCCCACTTCGGGATCGGTAGCCATCGGGAGCGTGCCACCGCTCAACGTGGCCATGGTTCTTTTTGATGCTGTGGGCGGGCAAAAGGCAAATATTCAGATCAATACCACGACCTTCGCCGGCTGTGATATGCAGGTCTACGCTCCCAACAATGGCACGACTCCCATTTACAACCATTTACCCTGTCCCGCGGCAGGAAACTCGACAGGAGTGATCGCTCTACCGAACACGGGGACATATACGATCGTCTTCCATAATTATGATCAGAGTTCGGCAGCCAGCCTGACGTTCACACTCTACAACGCGACGGATTTGAGCTCGCCTACTAATTTCGGCCAGTCGGTAGCGGTGCCTGCTTTCAGTACTGCCGGACAGACCGGCCGGCTGACGTTTCTGGCGACTGCCAACAAACACGTGAGTGTCAAGGTAGTCGCTGGATTGGGGAGCGCGTGCAATCTGACTTTGTTGGGGCCAGCCAATCAGACGCTGCAAGGTGTGCTTGTCCCCTATCACTTCACGCCAACCGGAGATTGCTCCACATCCGGCAACTTCTGGGATATTGGATATCTTCCTTCGCTCACCGGTGTGTACACCATTGTGGTCGCACCCCAAGGTGCACCGAACGGCAACGGGGTGACGGTGCAGTTGCTGGATTCCACGGATATCACCCCCGCGCCAATCACGACGCTGAGCACATCAGGCACGCCGGTGACTGCCAGCACGACTATCGCTGGTCAGAATGTTCAGCAGGTGTTCTCCGGAACTGCCGGACAGAAGGTCAGCCTGAAGGTTACCGCCCTCGATAATTTCAATTTGTCCGGTCATACCGATATTTGGATCTTAGGGCCGGGCAACGTCCAAGTGGCACATGCTTCGAGCGGGATTAGCTCGCTCCCCTATTTCTTTGATCCTCGTTTGCCTGCGGCATACTACCAGAACGCCGTCTCGGTGCTGCCGTCCACGGGCAATTACACCATTTTCATTGATCCGAATGATACGGCAGTCAACGGCACCGGTAACACGAGTTTCACCTTGTACCTGGCGCCAGATGTAACGGCATCTGCGCTAGACGTCACAGGCTTGCCTTTTGGAAACTCTGTGAACACACCTTCAACTCCGACCGCCGCACAGGCCGCACCCGGGCAAACTGTCACGTTCCCCTTCGTCGCAAATCTAGGACAGAGCCTGGCCTTCGAACTGGACGACCTAAACAATATTGGTTGCACCTTCACCGTGTACGATCCCAACTACCAGGTCCTGACCAGCACTTTGCCTGCAATTAGCTATCAGAACGTTCTCTGCGCATCGGCAGGCGTCTTTAGCGATCTCACGGATCCTTTGCCGGCGACTGGTACATACACGCTTGTCTTACTGCCCGCCATCAATACAGCCGCTGCCTACAATACCGGCTCATTCAAACTGAAGTTGACCAATACGCAGGACAACGTTTACACCATCACTCCCAGCCCGAGCGGCTCGCAATTGACTGTCACTAACACGGTCGCCAGGCAAAACGATGTGATCACGTTCCAGGGTACTGCGGGAGAGGTGATCACTTTGCACATCAACGCAATGAACTACAATCCTGCGCCTGCGACCAGCTCCACTCCCAACCTGGTGATCAATGGGCCTGCAGGACCTAACAGCCAACAACTTGCTTCAGCTTACCCAAGTGGGCAGTTCCAGGCGGGCGGAACGGTTGGTCCGATCACGCTGCCTTCCAATGGCACGTACACAATATTCATAACCCCCGGAGCAATGACTGGCACAGCTATCGGAAGCATGACGTTTACTGTGACGAGCCAGTAAAGAGCAAAGAGAGAAGAGACATGATCAGGAGCTTGAACATGAGATCGAAGGACGTACTCGCTGTTGGGATGCTGGGGATTTGTCTGATTGCGGCCAGCAGCCTGCAAGCTGCACAGAACCCGGATATCAGTCCGGCGGCAACCGCTCTCTCGGGCAGCACCGTAACCTTGCTTCCCGATGGAACGTCGCTGATTTTGGGTGGATTGGACAGCGACGGACATGTTCAAGCTACGGCGATGATACAAAATCTAGCCACGGCTTCTGCCTCGGTTCTCCCTGCTTCGTTGATTGCCCCGCGTGCCGGGCATACCGCCACGGTTCTTCCCGATGGCACAGTCTTGGTCTTAGGAGGGATCGGTCGTGACGGAAAAGTGGTTAGCACACCGGAAGTGTTCGATCCAGTCACAAGAAGCTTTCATGCGATTTCCTCAGGCGCGCCAATGGCACGCGCATTTCATACCACCACCTTGCTGACCGACGGACGTTTGTTGATTGCCGGTGGTGTTTCAGAAAAGGGTGAGATTCTGTCATCAGCAGAGCTTTGGGATTTCCGCCAAAAAATCCAGTCAGTCGTGGTTCCCTGGCCGGCTGCCCGGCGCAACCACTCAGCCACGCTGCTGGCAAATGGTGAAGTGCTCTTGCAGGGCGGTAAAGATGAATCGGGCAAGAGCATCGACGGCGCCGGCATTTTCGACCTCAATGCACAAACCATCACGCGCATCAGCGACATGCAAAGTGCGCTGCAGCAAGAACTCGGCGCTGCCGAGGTAAGGGCTTCCTCCCCGCAGGACGGCGCGACCGATGTTCCCACCGATGTTCTTATCTCCATGCGCTTCTCCAGCCCGGTGCGCATGGCGAGCCTCAACGCGCGAACTGTAAGCTTGAAAGGGCCTGATGGGTTGATGGAGGCCAGGATTGTCGCTGCCGAGGGCGGTATGCTGGCGTTTATCACGCCTTCTGCCTCTTTGCTTCCCGGAACTGTCTATGAAGTCACATTGAGCGGTGCCGCAGATGCTCGTGACGCCTCGATGCCATCTGCGCAATTTACATTCACCACCGCAGGCAGCAACTCCGATCCCAACCACTGGCAACCGACCGCCGATTGGCGTATCCACGCTCCGCCTTCTCCCTTCGAGAAGCTTCCGCTGAGCATGGCGGAACCTGGTGTGACCGCCCTCGCCGGCCGCGTGCTCAAGCTTGATGGCAAGCCCTTGCCCCATGTGACCCTGATCATGGGCGACCGCAAAGCCGTTACCGACGAAAAAGGCCAATTCCTGCTGCTGCATATCAACTCCGGCCATCAGGTCCTGATCATGGATGGCTCAACCGCCAGGCAGAACCAAGACGTCTTCGGTGTATATGAGGTGGGGCTCGAGGTCGTGCCCTCGCAAACCAATATCCTGCCTTTCACAATATGGATGACCGCCCTCGATATGGCCCACGAGGTGACCATTCCTTCGCCGACCGTGACCGAGACGGTGGTCAAGAACCCGCTGTTGCCTGGGATGGAATTTCATCTTCCGCCGGGCACCGTTATCACCGATCGCGAAGGCAAACCGGTCACCAAGCTCACGGTGACGCCCATTCCCATAGACCGCACGCCGTTTCCATTGCCTGCCACGATGCCGGTGTTCTTTACCATTCAACCCGGAGTGTCTTATATCAAAGTCGGGTCGGGCACTCCCCGGCGTGGGGCGCGGTTGTTCTATCCCAATATCTTTGGGGCACGGCCGGGCACAATCGTTAATCTGTGGCATTACGATGCCGAGGGCGTGGGCTGGTTCGTCTACGGAGAAGGCCGGGTTGAGCCTCCTGGAGCGCAGATCATTCCGTTTCCTGGCGTAGAGATTTATGAGCTGACCGGAGCAGGCGTGGCCAACGTCGGAACTGCACCGGGAACACATCCTCCCGCCGGCTGCAAGGCATGTGCGGGTGATCCGGTAAATCTATCCACGGGCCTGTTTCTGTACAACAAAACTGATGTGGTGGTATCGGATGTTATACCGTTAACGCTGACCCGCACCTACCGGCCCAACGATTCCGTGTCGCGGGCCTTCGGCATCGGCACCACCCATCCCTATGATATTTTTCTGGTCTTCGACCTTGTGCCTTCGGTCCATGCGGATTTGATCTTGCCCGATGGAAGCAGGATTTACTTCGATTGCATAGTGCCAAGTGTCAACAGTTGCTCTTCCTCGTATACCCACACCACCTCCCCAACCGAATTTTACGGGGCCACGCTCCAGGCTGTGGCGGGGCCTAAGTGGCAGCTCACCATGAAGAACGGCACCGTTTTAATGTTCACCTCCATCAATGAGAATCCGTTCCAGTTGGCCTCAATCACCGATCGTTATGGCAACACGGTGACCATCAATCGCGATCCCACTTACGCTCGGGCGACTTCGATTATTTCTCCCCATGGCCGCTCGCTCACGCTTACCTATGACAGCTACAATCACATCACCAAAGCCGTAAACAACGGCGGCCAGACGGTGAACTATGCCTACGACAGCTACGGACGCCTGATCGCCGTGGCCGATGCCAATGCCGCCGCCTGTGTGACAGCTAATCCTTCCACCTGGATGACGGTTAACACTTCTACCGGGCTGACGGTCTGTCCCACCACCAGCTACACCTACGACGGCCAGCATCGCATGACCACGGTCACCGACCCCAAGGGCATCCTGTATCTGACCAATCAGTATGACGGCACGAGCTACCGCATCCATCAGCAGACCTTGGCCGATGGCAGCACCTATATCTTCACCTGGACCTTCACCAACACCACCCAGGGACGAATTTACAGCAGCGGTTCAGGCGGCGGGACCGGGCCAACAACCATCAACCGCTACTGCACATCGTGCTATGCGGGCTATATGCCCTTGGTCACAAGTGTAGATGTTCAGGATCAGAGAGGGTTCCACCGGCAGGTCAACTTCGGTACTACCGGTTATATGACCAGCGATAAATACGCCGTCGGTAGGCCGGAGGAGCAAGACTATATCTACGTCAACTATGCCGACAACCTGCTGCAGAAGGTGACGGACCCGATGGGGAATGTCACCACCTACGATTATGACAATAACGGCAACCTGGCCAATTCAACCTGGCTCGGAACTTCTCCCTCGGCCACGACAACGTTTTCCTACGATACGGGTGGTTTCAACCAGCTCCTGAACGTCACCGATCCCTTGTCACACACTTGGTCTTTTTCCTATGACAACAACGGGAATTTAACGACGGCAACTGATCCGTTGAATAACTCATCCACGTTCACCTATGACTCTGCCGGCCAAGTCCTGACCTCGACCGATCCCGTGCATAACTCCACCACCTACAGCTACAACCACTTCGGCGACTTGGTGGCCGTGATGGATCCCCTGTTGAACACCACGCGCTTCGTGTCCGATAGCGTAGGCCGTGCGCTGTCGGTTACCGATGCCCTGAATGAAACCGCGTCATACCAATACGACGCTTTGAATCACGTAACCCAGGTCACCGATCCACGCGGAACGCCGAACGGAGTCACCTCGTTTACCTATGACCCCAACGGCAACCTGCTTACAGTGCAGGACCCCAGTCAGCAGGGAACCGGTCTGAAGATCGGCTACGTCTACGACAACATGGATCGGGTTATTACCCGTACCGACCCTTTGCAGCGGCAGGAATCGTATCAGTACGATCTTGCCGGTAACCTGGTCCAGTACACCGACCGGCGCGGCAAGGTTATGAGCTTTACTTACGATGCCTTGGATCGCAC
>Ga0207127_10282_pt1 | contig 11123 bp, 9 predicted proteins | sample Alteio_BWMinHeat_17_FD_153574 | JGI IMG/M metagenome (GOLD analysis project Ga0207127, IMG submission 153574) | Enriched cells from forest soil in Barre Woods Harvard Forest LTER site, Petersham, Massachusetts, United States -... | ecosystem: Environmental > Terrestrial > Soil > Temperate forest >...
TTGACGTATTTCTTGTCAGGCGTGTGGCCGTTCTCGTGCATCGAGTAGAGGATGCGCCGGTGCACGGGTTTGAGGCCGTCGCGCGCATCGGGCAGCGCGCGCGCCACGATCACGCTCATGGCGTAATCGAGGTAGCTCTTCTTCATCTCCTCGGTGATCGAAACCGGGCGAATGTCGGAGGGGCCGCCGGCCGTGGGCGGGAGATTGTCGTCGTCTGCCAAAGGTAGAATTCCTGAACGAATCGCTAGTGAATTTCATAGCCGATCAGGTGCCGTTACGCCACCTTTATCGGCTTCTCCTAGATGGGATTTTCCGCATTACTTTCAAGGCCTTATTGCCGCACTTTGGGCCAATTTAGCGGCCTCGGGGATGGTTGTCCCGAAAGCGCGCCCTACGAGGCTTACACAATCGCGCCCGGCGCCTATGATGGGCGCGAAAAACGAAAGCAGCGCGGCATGGTTCAGTTGGCGGACGGCGACATCAAGACCCGCGAGGTGCTGGGCTGGAAGGGCGTGCACATATTGCACTTCATGGGCTCGTCGTGCTCGCAGAAGCTGCGCATCTTCCTCAACCTCAAGGGCATCCTGTGGCAGTCGCATCCGATCGATCTGCCGGCCTATGAGAACATGCAGCCGTGGTTTCTCGGCATAAATCCGCGCGGCCTGGTGCCGGTGCTGGTGCACGATGGCGCGGTGCATATCGAGAGCAACGACATCATCCAGTATTTGGAGCGCAAATTCCCGACGCCGCGGCTGATCCCGGCCGGCCATGAGAACGAGGTTACGGCGCTGCTCAAGCACGAGGACGACCTGCATCTCGATCTGCGCACGCTGAGCTTCCGCTTCGTGTTCGCGCCGCCCGGCCCGCCAAAGCCGGCCGCCGCGCTCGAAAGCTACCTCGCCAACGGCTCCGGCACCGTGCAGGGCGTGAACGACCACGAGAAGCAGATCCAGGTCGAGTTCTGGCAGCGCGCCGCCAAGGAAGGTTTTACCGACGAGCGGGCACGCGCATCGGCGTTGAAATTCCGTACCGAGTTCGACGCGCTGGAGAAAAAACTCACGCAGCAGCCCTATCTGATGGGCGACGATTTGAGCGTGCTCGACATCGCCTGGCTGATCTACCAGCACCGGCTGTCGCTCGCCGGCTATCCGTTCGCGCGGCTGCACCCGCGCGTCCACGCCTGGGCCGAGAAACTGCGCGGCAAACCGGAATTCGCCAAGGAGGTGGCGCAGCTGCGCCATTCGCCGGACCAGCTCGACACCGTCCGTAGCGCCCAGGCCGGCAAGAGCTTGGAAATGGTGGCGGGGTTCTAGAGCATGATCCGGAAAACGCCTATGCCCGGACTTGATCCAAGGATGGAAACCGGTTTTCCGAAAAGATCGTGCTCCGCGCAAATGCTAAACGCAATCGCTTCAAGCTGAAGCGACCGCGCTCTCATCTCTCAAATACGATAACTGAGGTTTGATCGGATCACTTGTCCCGTTTGAAAGTTCCCAGTTGCGACTGAGACTCATCTGACTGCATTTGCGTCACGGTTTTCTTAGCAATTTTCAAGTGATCATTGGGCGAAGATAGGTTTGCCTTAAATGCGTCAATGTCGGCGTCGCTGATCTTGGTGTTAGCAAGGCCAACATATTCTAAATTTCGTAGACCGCGCAGAGGGCGCAAGTCGCTAACGGCCGTTCCTGACAAGTCAATTGTCGTAAGATTAGAACACTTTTCAATCTGCGCGAGGTCGGAGACTCCGGTGTCACTGAGATTTAGGAATTTGAGGGTATCCTTTGGACAGAGACTATCGAGTTTGAGTATATTCGAGCGTGAGACATCAAGGTCGATTAGAGACGAGAAATTTGACAATGCACTCCAGTCATTAATAACAGCTCCTGCGAGTTGAATCGATTGAAGAGATTTCATATTTTGAAACTCTTGCATGTTGTCAGATTTCCATCCTCGAATCGCAAGGCCGCGTAATTTGCTGAGGAGCCAAATGGGACTTAGATTTTTATTCTCGCCCGTAATCACCAATGAGTCGAGCGATTGAAGTTCTGCAAGTGGCGAAAGATCGTCTATGCCGCCCACATCCAAAGTTAAACTTTTAAGCTTTGTTAGTTTTGGCAACACTGATATGTTCTTAATTGAATTGCCCCCCAGAATCAAAGAATCTAAATTTCTCAAATCTTGGAGAGGGCTTATATCCGAAAATTTGTTGCCGGATGCGTAGAGTTTGCGCAGACTGATCAACCCCGACAAAGGCGATAAATCCGTAACATTCGTATTATCAACAGCAAGAGTATCCAATTTATTCAGTTTGCTGAGTGGAGATAGGTCCGTCGCCGGAACATCAATTAGCCAAAGCGTGGATAGATTTTTCAGTAGAGCAATCTTCGAGAGATCGTGAATTTTTTGCCTAGTAATAAAGATTTCGTGAATCTTATCCCTGTTTGGAAAGACCTCAAAAACATTGTCGAAAACTTCCTGATCGGATTTTGAAGGATCGGCTTTGCCTCTCCTGGACTCGTCTGGGTAGCCAAACACAAGCGCATACCCAGTCGCGTCATCGCCAAGCCAATCCACGAGGTCGGCAATGTGTTTCATTGCCGCACTAATTTGGAATGAACGAATAGTGGAATAAGCGACATATCCGACGGCCAGCACAGCCACGACACTAGCAACCAACGCTATCGTCCTGTATCGATTGGCTACCCGCATGGTACGCGTCGATTTGAGCCAGTCTGCGTCGAAGAGCTGCGCATACAATCGATTTCGCACAACGAAGTTTCCGGCGTCGTCGCGTTTGACCAAGCCGGACAATTCAAGTTGCAGATGCGGCAGCGTGGTTTCGGCTTTGACTTTCGCGCCTCGGAGCGTCTTTCCGTACAATTTCAAGCTGGCGGAAGGGGAGATGAAGCGCATTTCAACGAACCGCAGAATCTGCTGAATGTGAATGTCCGTCCTTACCTCATTGAGACTGTTGAAACTGTGGTGAATATAATCATCGACGTCCGCGATAGTGCGCGCTTGGACTTCTGCCAAAGCTGCACAGAATTTGATGGTCAGCAGCGGCTGCCCGCCGGTCCAATAGATCACCCGTTCGAGGAGCGATTGCCCAACTGCCAGATCGGGTGACAATGCATCGACGAGTGGCCGCAAATCGTCCCTTGAAGGATCGAAATCGCGAAGCGGCAGCGTTCGACCGACATTGTAGGACGTGCTGCGGCGGTCCTTGATCAGCTCGTCCGGGGTCGCAACGCCGATCAGGCAAAATGCAATCCTTTCGTAGTCGGAGTCCAGGCTCCGCTCGTTGTACATGCCGCGAATAGCCGTAAAGAGACTGTCGGTAAAAGGATATGAAAGCGTATTGTCGATCTCGTCGAGAAACACGACGATCCGGGTCGGAGCCGGTACCTGCTCGAGCAGGACTTCGCGAAAAAATCGCCGAAGCCGCTGTCCTAATGCGTCATCCTCATGTCCTCGCCACCACGTACTGACGTCGAATTGGATTTCGAGCTGGCGCGAGATTTCCCTGACGAGGCCCAGAAACCATTTGTCGGCTTGGTCCGTCCCGGCGAGGTCCGCGGCGACATCCAGATTTGCAGTTCGAACGCCATTGGCTCGGAGCTTGCGGATCGTTCGCACCATCAAGCTCGACTTGCCCATCTGCCTGGGCGAGAGCACGTTGACGTACTCGCCGGACAGCAGCAAATCGAAAAATGCCCGGTCTTCGGGTCGCTCGATATAGATGTCCCGTTGCGGCCTAAGCGCCCCGCCAACTTGAAGCTTGCGCCCTTCGATCATGCTAATGCGCGCTGCAAGAAGTTTTTGTACATGTCGTTGGCGGCAACGATCTTGCCATCACCTTGCCGGCGAGCCAAACCGGCTGCGGATAGCCGGTGGAAAAGAGCCGTATCCATTTGCGTGCCGCTGCTCACCAGCCTTGCCATGGCTTTCGACAGCTCCGGGCGGCGACTCAGTTGGGACAATCTGGCCCGTAGGTGCTCGCCAAACGGTCCATCATCGTCGGATGCATGTTCATGCAAATCGACAAACGTCATTCCCGAACCCGGCCGCAGCCGGTAAAATGCCAGTCGCGTGAGGTAGGGCTGCCCTCCCGTGAGGTCGAGCAATTCCCGCACCTCTGAATCCTGCAACGGCTCGCCGAACAAACCATTCAATCGCTTAAGGTGAGATTCTTTGAACGGCTCAAGACGCACCGGTTCCACGACATTGAACGGAGATTGAGTTTCGTCGTCGATGTAGAATTGCGGTTCAGTCGAGACAACCAAAGCGAGATCCAGTCTTTCCCACCCAGGACCCTCAATCGCGCGTCGCCCATGCCATCCGCGCAGCATTGCAAAAAAGTTACTCCGATAGGGCTTATTGAAGATCCGGTCGACCTCGTCGAGCGCTAGTGTGATCTGCGCCGGGGTTGCCTTGAACACGACGTCTTCAAAGAAGTCGGTCAGGTCACTGGGCCCCTGAATAGATCGCATCGCCTTTGGATCGATTCCGATCTCGCGCAGCGCCCTTTCCGCTAATTTTGACAAAAGAGATTGCTGGCTCGCCAGTTCCTCATCGCTGAACAACTGAAAATCGACAAATATTATCTGCTTGTTGGCAGCGCGGCATTTTTGGAAATACCTGAAGAGCAGGCTGCTCTTTCCCATCTGACGTGCCGCTAAGATAACCGACGTTACGCCAACGTCGCTTGCGGCCGGGATCACTATCCGATCGGCTTGTCTCTCAATGTAGCAAGGGTCGTCTAAACGAAGAACCCCACCGGGCTGCCGCAGGACTCTGGGATCTGCGACACTTTGCGGTCTTCGGACAATTTGATCTTGGACTGTAGCTGTCGGAACGGCTGGGACAGCATCACGATTGGTTGGAATGTTTTGAGCAGTGCTTGAAAGCTGCAGTGATCCGGTGTCGACGCCGGTGATTGCCGTCAGTACCTGCTCAAGAGAATGATTATCATCTGTTGGACCTTTCCAAAACACATGTTGTAACGGGCTGAGGTAAGCACCCAGGGGATACCCAAGCTGGCCATCAAATTGGACCCGAATCGGAAGAATGACCGGTGTATTGTCTTTCTTTCGGCGCTCATGCGCCAAGTGTACTTCCTCCTGCATCATCTCGCTGCCCACCGATTCCTCGGACAGCAGAACGATCAGGAATTGACACCGCTCGATCCGCCTGGCGATCTCCTTGCCCCACTCGATTCCCACCGTCATTCCGACGTCAATGAAGACGTCGTGACCGGCCCGTTGAAGTTCGTCCCTTAAAAAATCAGCAAGCCTGGCGTCGGCCTTGGCACGGCGCCGATATGAAATAAATATACGTCGACTTCGATCGAGCTCGCCCACCGGAGCAGCAGGCAGCTTCGGTGCAGGGACTCGATCGCGAATGAACCTCAGCACGCTTTTGTACAGTGCGTCATCCGGACTTTTTATTTTGCAAATGTCGACATGAGAGGCATCGATTGGTATTGGGCGAACGCCGGGAATTCCGGGGTCGCCGCTTGTCATATCGACGACGGTAATTCCCTTGGTTTTTTGCGTTTCGACGAATACTTCTGTCGCGATATTGCCGCGCGGTGCGTGATCGCGATACCAGTAGTCTAAATCCCGCAAATAAGCGGAATCAGGTTGAAGATCAGTGGTCGCAGCAGTCGGCAGGAATACCGCCCGCAGTTTATCCACCCAACCTGCAGCGTCTGAGCCTGAATTTGGTGTTGCAAAAAAAATCACGCCCTTAGTCCGCTCAAGAACACTCCCGAATTGCGAACCAATTTGGTCTGATGCGATCCGTAAAAGCTGCTTGACAACGAGGCCGCCAAGGCTGTGGCAAATGAACAAAATTGGGGCTTTGTCACATTGCTCGGCTGCCAATACATTCAGAATATTCGTAGCGCGATCGGGCAGCGCCATCGAACTGCCGGTCCATTTTGTCGGAGCGGCATCGTATTCCAGCGTGTAGATGGCAAATTCGGGTAAATCAGCACTCAGCCATGCCGGCCAATATGTCGATTGATCCGCGCCTAATCGCCAAGTCGCAAATGGATCGCCCCCAAGCCCGTGCACAAAAATAACGGATGCTCTTGGAGATTCGCTCGGCTTACCTATTTTCTGGAGCGCGCTCATAACGCCTGGAGCCAAACCGTTATCAATGACGGAGAACCCAGCCGATCCTGTTTACGATCCGTGTTGGACCATTTGATCCTATTTCAGTCACTGCCGCAACTACAATACGAGACTAATCTCCATTGCAACTTTTGATTCCATGGCAGGCTCGAAACTAATGCCAATGATACCCATGTTTTATGGCATTCGTGCCGCGAAGCCCGACGTGCCGTAGTGGAGCTCGGCGATGCCCCTCGATTTTGCCGTCTCGGCCCTTTTGACGCTGCTCGTCGTGGTCGACCCGATCGGCTTGGTGCCGACCTTCCTCGCCGTGACCGAAGACTTGCCGCGCCCGGCCCGCCGCAGCGTCGCGGTGCGTGCCAGCATCATCGCCGGCGCGATCCTTATCGGCACGGCGCTGATCGGCGATTGGCTGTTGCACACGCTGTCGATTTCGCTGCCGGCGTTCCGCATCGCCGGCGGGCTTCTCTTGTTCTCGATCGCTTCCGAAATGGTGTTCGGCGTGCGATTACGCCGCGAGAGTGAGGAGGCCGAGGAAGCAGTCGAAGAGCATGTCCGCAACATTGCCGCCTTCCCGCTGGCAATCCCGCTCTTGGCCGGCCCGGGCGCGATCACCGCTACCGTGCTGTTGGCCGGACGCGCCGGCGGCAATCCGATGCTGATCGCGGTCCTGATTGGAGTCGTGGTGCTGGTCGCGACCTCGTGCCTCATCGCCTTTCTGTTTGCCGAGCGGATCGGCCGCGCCATCGGCCTGACCGGCAACGTCGTGCTGTCGCGACTCCTCGGCGTGCTGCTTGCGGCGCTCGCCGTGCAATACGTGGTCGACGGCGTGCGCGCCACTTTTGCCGGCTGAATGTCATTGTCCTCCGAACACGACGCGGCGGGGCGGATCGATCGCTTCATCCCGCCGCGTTGCGCCGCGCCGCCCTCACCGCACCTCGAAGTGAAACGGTCGCCGCGGCGCGGCCGCGATGGCCCGCGGTTGGCTCAGCAAGCCGTCGCGCGTGCGCACCTCGACGTCGTAATGCGCAGCGTCGGCGACGGCTTGCGGCAGCCCTTGCAAACCGATGAACGCCTTGACTTCACGATGCGTCTGGCAATTGGCGCAGCCGTCGACGTGCCAGCGGCTCAATACCGCCTCCGTGCCGAGGTGCTGTTTCTTGCCGTCGATCGTGGCGAAGGCGGAGACCAGGAAGGAGCCGCGGATGGCGGCGCGATTTATGCCGGCGACGCGAACGACCTTGGTGCTGTGGCCCGGCGCGGGCGCCGCGGCCGCCAATGCCGCAGCCTGGGCGTCGAGCGAACCCGGGCCATAGGTGTAGCCGAGCTGCTTTTCGATATTGATGCAGTCGAGCGAGGTAAAAGTTCGTTCCTTGCCGCCGTCCAGTTTCTTGAACGGATCGAGCGGAGAAGCCAGCGTCAGCCAGGAATTGGGCGCGACGCCGGGCGTCGGGCCCTGGTTGTCGACCGAGTTGGTGCCGGGATATTGCTCGATGATCTCCAGCTTGTCTTCGCAGCCGTGTTTTTTCTGCCACAGCCAGAACACACGATCGATGAAGCAATGGTGGAAAAAGAAAATGGGATCGAGACCCGCGGTATCGTTCTCGCCCATGTCGCCATTGGCGCCCGCGATCGGGGAGAAATCGCCCTGGCTCGGCACGTCAAAGCCGCCCACGGCGAGATGAATGTCGTTGTGCGGCGATTCCAGCGGCACGACCCGGCCGGCGCCGCTCGTGATATTTTCGTTCCACTGCGCGGCCGACGTCGTATTGGAGAACACCGTGTAATTCGGCGCGTTCAAGCAGTCCTGAAACTTCTTCGCGACATGGGTCGGGATCACCTGCCCGTTGACCACAATGACCGAGGTCAGCCAGGCGATGATGTTCTGGTTGAGAAGCTGCACATTGGTGGCGGGATCGGGAAACTGCGCGTTGTGCGCTTTGGTCTTGACGATATCGCTAGGCCCGACCAGTCCCGATAACGGATAACGCACCGTCTCATAGCCCTTGGGCTTGCTGTAACTCGGGTCGTCGCTGCCGATATTGTCCGTGATGTTGGCGGTGAAGACGAAGGAGCGCAGCGGATTGGCAATGGTCTGGCCGTCGAGCACGAAGGTTTCCTGGGTGAGCGCCCACGGAATGCCGCTTTTCAGCGAGTCATCGCTGGTCTCGTCCCAAAACGGCAGCGAGACATCGGCACAGCCCGCAATACTGCGCAGCGCCTCTTCCAGCTTGAGCAGATAAACCCGGTGCCAGGTGGGAAACAGGACGTTGCCGTGGTTGCAATAACCGCCCCAGTACGAAGAATTTCCCCAGCCGGCGCCGCGGAACGGCTCGCCGTGGTAGCCGCCCAGCATGAAGAACGATCTCGGATTGTCCGGCGGAAGGTCTTTGATCCCCTTCCAGGCCCGCATCACGTCTTCGAGCGGCTTTTTGTTGCCCTTGGTATAATCGTCCTGCAGATCCGTGATCGACCGGCGAATTCGAAGCGGCGTGCCACTGCTCATTGTTGCATCTCTCCACGGCGTCGCGCATTGCGGGAATTTTTAGTGAAATTCGACTTTAAACTGTGACGCTGGCGAAGTAAAGTTCGTGAGCTGTCCCGGCGGCGGTTTGGCGATGGCCAAAATTTCCGGTGGCACGGCATAGTCGAAAGCCATGACCCGAACATGACCCGAATACGACGGCGGCATTAGATCTCGTTTGTCGAAACTGGCGGGCGCATGCAAAAACTGAAAATCGGCACATCCCTCAAACGCGGAAATGACAAATGCTCATCGGCATTCCGGTATACGACCAGGTCGACATGCTTGATGTCGCGGGCCCTCACGAACTTTTCAGTTGGGCGAACTTCGACGTCGAGCTGGTCGCCGAACGTCGAGGCGCGCTGACGTTCCGCAATGGCTTCAGCTTCAACGTCGCCAAATCATTCGATGAGGCCGGCGCCTATGACGTGCTTTGGGTCCCGGGCGGCGACCCCTGCGCCCTGATCAAGCTGATGGGCGACCGCACCTATCTCGACTTTCTGAAAAAGAAGAGCGGCGACGCCAAATTTGTCGCGTCGGTTTGCGAGGGCGCGCTGCTGCTCGCCGCCGCCGGCCTGCTCGACGGCTATACGGTGACGACGCACTGGGCCTTCTACCCATGCATGGCGCGCTTCCCGAAGGTGACCCTGGCGTCGGGCTATCCGCGCTACTGTCTCGATCGCAACCGGCTCACCGGCGGCGGCATCTCGTCCGGACTGGACGAAGCCTTGATGCTCATCCAGCTGGTCAGCGGAACGGAGGCGGCGCAAGAGGTTCAGCGGTCCACCCAGTATTATCCCCGCCCCCCGGTCACCAGCGAGATCACGCCCGCCACGACTTGCCTGCTCGATGAGGTGAAATGTCCACCTGCCGGCGCCGCCGCCGGCCGCTAATCGTTTCTTAACCATGATCATTCACGTTTGATTAGGGGTGACACGACCCACGTCGTATCGCGGGAGATCGCGTCATGGCTATTTCCGGAATGTTTTCGGTAGGCGTCCACGCCTCGAGCCAACAGGCGGTGCAATCGCTGTCGCACCACAAATACGGCGGCCATCGCGGCCATTCGCTCACCGATATCGATGCCGCCGGCTCAAGCGTGGCCGCGGCGCCGAGCAAGACCGGCAAGATCGGTGGCAAGACCGGCGGCAAGATCGACATCACCGCATAAGCGTTCGCGGCCATGGCCTCAAAGGACAGACGGTCCACCCCGTTTCGGGTGCGCCCGGCGGAGCCAAAAGACATCCCGGCGCTGATGCGGTTGAAACGCCTGCTGGCGCAGGGCGAGAATGCCCTGCACGCGGTGCGCGCCAGCGAAGCCGATTGGCTGCGCGACGGTTTTGGTCCCAATGCCGGCTTCACGGCCTTTGTCGCCGAAGATTTCTCCGGCGTGATCGGCATGGCGACATGCAGCGCGCGCGTCGTCACCGGCTGGAACGGACCGGTGATTTTCCTGCAGGATTTGTTCGTCGAGCCGGTCTGCCGCCGGCAGGGTGTCGCCAGCGCGCTGATGGCCCGCGTCGCGGCGCTGGCGCGCGACGTCGGCAGCCCGATCGTCGAACTCACGGTGCGAGCCGACAATCCGGCGCAGAATTTTTATGCGTTCACCGGATGCCGGCCGCTGCCGCATTGCATGACCTTTGTTCTCGCCGGCTCCGCACTGGCCGAGTTCGCCGACCAGGACAGCGAGACGTTTGCGCTCACCGGCTAGAGCGCAATCGCTTCATATTGAATCGATTGGCGCTCTAGCATTTTCGTGGAGCATGATCTTTTCCGAAAACCGGTGTCCACTTTTCGGGATCATGCTCTGAGCTCAATCCAAGCGCGGCTGCCAGACCATCAGCAGAATGATCGCGACCATGGCGGCGAGAATAAAGCCTGCGAGCGCAAACCAGATGCGGAACAGGCGCGGATAATCGTCGGCGAGCGGGCCGTGACCCAGCGCCGTCTGCCGCGTCATGTTGCGCAGGCGGATCTCGATGCGCAGCGACACCAGCCAGGCTGCAACGACAATGACGTAGAGCAAAAGCGAGACGTCGATCCACAATTCATTGAGCGGCGTAAGCCCGATCGCCCAGGCCAGCGGAAAGCCGCTGATCGGCTGCAACGCCAATGCCGCGGCGACAACGAACAGCTCGATGCGGACGACAAATTGCGCGACCAGCGCGACCACCGACGGATTGCGCGAGCGATAGGCCAGCAGCATGAAGCCGGCGATGCCGAGCCAGGTGCCGAACGTCGCCGCGGCGAACAGCACGTGGGCGAATTTGATGGCGAGGATGAGGTCGATCATCGGCGCGCACGTCGTCATTCCGGCCGAACAGGCGTTGCCCGTGAGGGCCGCAAGCAAAAGCCACCATCGTCACGGTGACCCTTCGGCACAAATTCCCCGATACCCCGGGACCACGGATTCCGGGCCCGCACGGAGCTTGTCATCGGGCCGGCCACTTCGGGCCGGACCC
>Ga0207127_10283_pt1 | contig 11085 bp, 11 predicted proteins | sample Alteio_BWMinHeat_17_FD_153574 | JGI IMG/M metagenome (GOLD analysis project Ga0207127, IMG submission 153574) | Enriched cells from forest soil in Barre Woods Harvard Forest LTER site, Petersham, Massachusetts, United States -... | ecosystem: Environmental > Terrestrial > Soil > Temperate forest >...
TTACCAGTAAAACCTTAACAAGCTTCCCTCCCCAAAACAAAGAAAGCAAAAGCAAAAGAAGCACAAAGCACGCAGCAATCAAAATCATTTTCGCCTCAATCTAAAAAATAATAACAGAGATATTAGGACAGACAACATAAAGAGGAATAGTTCTTCTTAGGGCCAAAGGCCCGTTATATTATAGCCCAGGCCTTCGCTAACGCTCCAACCTGGGCTATAATATAACGGACCTTTGGCCCTCAAGAGAGGATAAAAATTTCTCCCTCTCTCTCTTTCCCCCCTCTGTGGTTTCTTGTCTCTGTGGTTTATCTTTGGCTAACGCTTGAGCGCGCAAGGACTTGCATTTTTTTAACCACAGAGGGAAGAAACCACAGAGAGGGGAGGGAAAGAGAGAGAAAAAAATGCCCTCTTTGTGCATCTCTGTTAATCCTTCTCTTTGTTAACGGAGTTTGCCGGCCCAGCCGAGTTTGGTTCTGAGGGTAGAGAAGTAATCGCGTCTAAGAAGGCTTACAAGTTTAAAGGTTTTGCTGTGCTTTGCAATGCGGAAGACCTCTCCTGTTTGGAGGGGGAGCAAGTCAATGCCGTCGGCTCTAATCTCTAATGGGTCATAGGGGCTGAGGTATTGGATTTGGATCTCTTGATTGCAGTTAAGGACAATCGGTCTATTAGAGATGGTATGCGGGCTTATGGGGGTTACAACAAGAGCTTGAAGGTCGGGGCTAAGAATAGGGCCTCCTGCAGCTAAAGAGTAGGCTGTAGAGCCATTCGGGGTCGCTATAATAATACCATCGGCTTCAAAAAAAGATGCTTACATCCTATGAAGTGCGCCTTGAGTCAGTGGATGGCAAGTGCATGAGCACCTATTTTGTCATAGGCAAACAGGTAGCTATCAAAGGAAAAATCATTAGGTTACATTCTTTTTTTCATTTTCTAGGCATGCATAATCTGTGCAAACTCACTACCCTTTATAGCGGGTATGAGAAGGCTGATGACTATAATCTTCTTCCTCTTACGGCCCATGAAATTCAAGAAAAAAAACCCACTTCCTTTCTTTGGAACTTATGGGAACCTCTTTTCTTCCAAGAACAGACAAATGCTCTTATTAAAAGCGCTTTTTTACAATCTGCTTACTTCCCCTTAGAAACCAAGGAGGGAAAGCCTTTTTGTGGAACCTTTATTATTCATCTGACAAATGAAGGATTTTACTAGATATTCATCGAGAAAATTCATAAAATAAACAGATTATTCGTAAAGGGATTATCATGCATATTTTTCATAGGATGGGACATTTATTAGGCGGCACACTTCTTGTTGCAGGAACAAGCATTGGTGTAGGCATGCTAGCACTACCTGTTGCAACAGCTGAAGGCGGCTTTTTTCCTTCTATTGTGGTGTATCTTGCATGCTGGTTGTTTATGCTCGCTACAGGGCTTCTTATCCTTGAAGCCTGCCTATGGATGCCCGATGGGGCCAACCTCATCACCCTTGCAACGCGCCTTTTAGGAAAAGGAGGGCAAGCCTTTTGCTGGGTCGTGTACCTCTTTCTCTTTACCTGCCTCATGATTGCCCATACAGCCGCAGGAGGTAGCATTGTCTCTCAAATAAGTGGGCAAACAATCCCTCTTTGGCTGGGTTCCTTAATCTATATCGCCATTTTTTCTCCTGCCGTCTATTTAGGAACGCTTTGGGTAGATAGACTTAACTTAGGCCTTATGACAGGGGTTATTCTCACCTATTTCCTCTTTATCTTTTTTGCTGCAGGCCACGTAAACACATCCCTGCTAACCAACATGAACTGGTCTAAAGCATGGATTGCTCTTCCTATTGTCTTTACAGCCTTTGGATACCAAAGTTTAATTCCGACGCTTTTAAGCTACTTAAAACGAGATGTTAAAAAAGTGCGTTTCACAATCATTTGCGGAACAGCTATTCCTTTTGTCATCTATGTCATTTGGGAATTCCTCATTTTGGGAATCTTACCTTTAGAAGGAACTAATGGCCTTTTAGACGCCCTACAAAAAGGGAAAAATGCCGTTGAGCCTTTAGGACAATTTTTAAATATTCCAGCCGTTAATAAAGTGGGTCAGGCCTTTGCCTTTTTCACCATGACAACTTCAATGTACGGGCTTTCTATTGCATTTATGGACTTTTTATCAGACGGCTTTAAGCTAAAGAAACGGGCAACTAAAATCCTTCCCTACTCAATTGTCTTCATCTTGCCGCTTATCATCACCTGGATTGACCCCGAAATCTTTCTCCATGCGCTTAACTACGCAGGAGGAATTGGGGTGGCACTCCTTCTTGGAGCTATGCCCATCTTAATGGTATGGGCTGGCAGATACTACAAAAAGCACTCCCTTGCCCATGAACAAATCCCCGGAGGCAAAATCACCCTCTGCATCCTCATGGCCTTTGTCCTCTTCGAACTCTACATCCAACTCACCTAAGAGGAAAAACAAAGAGCGATTTTTTCTCTCTCTTTCTTCCTCTGTGGTTTCTTGTCTCTGTGGTTAATCTTTGGCTAACACTTAAGCAAGCAACACTTAGCTAAGAAATTAACCACAGAGACAAGAAACCACAGAGGAAGAAAAAGAGAGAGAAAGAAAATTTTAAACCCTCTGTGGGTTTTTTTAGGTTTTCATGATGAGTTTGCCTTTCACGTGGCCTTCTTCGAGGAGCTGGTGGGCTTTTTTTACGGTTTCGATGGAGAGGTCTCCTACCACTTGGATGGTGGGCATACGCAAAGAGCCTTCTTCTAAAAGAGTTTTCAGGTAAAGGAGCTCTTTTTTATAGGCCTTCCAGGTAAGGCGATCTCCATAAAAAGATTGAGATCCGACAAAGATAAAATGGATACTTAAACTTTTTTGAAAGGCAATACTTTCCCCCCTTGTTAAAAGATCAACGGGGAATCCTTTTTCTTCGGGTAAAATGCTTGTCACATGACCTTGGAATCCAGCAACTTCTAGGCAAAGCTTTTTCATCTCTCCCCCTATAAGATCTATAGCAAAAGCAAACAGCTCTCCTTTATTCATCTCTAAGAGCTTGTTTTTCATCTCTTCTACAGCAAGACCTTTATAAAGAAGAATATTTTCTTTCTTTACATTGAGATATTCAGAAATATAAGTGGCACTTTCCTCACTTCCTGCGGTTGTAAAGACATCGGCTCCAAAATGTTTAGCCATTTGAACTGCGAGGCTTCCTACTCCCCCGCTTCCTCCCGCAATAAAGACAGGCAAGCCTTTAGGGATGCCTCCTGAAGAAGAGACCGCTCTATAAGCTGTAATGCCTACTAAGGGAATCGCGGCTGCCTCTTCAAAGGAAATATTTTTAGGTTTGTGAGAGATAAAAGAAGTATCGATGCAAACATATTCAGCATAAGCTCCATTAGAGCCTTGCCCAAAAATAAGGGCATACACCTCATCTCCTGCCTGGTATTCTTTAACACCGCTTCCTACCTTATCAATAACTCCAGCAGCATCAGATCCTAAAACTAAAGGAAAAGACCCTCCGCCGTAATGCCCTTCCCGTATTTTATAATCCACGGGATTAAAGCCGCTTGCCTTAATACGAAGGCGCACCTCATTTTCTTTAGGCTCAGGCATAGGTAAATCAAGAAGTTTAAATTGAGAGGAATCTCCAAAAGCGTTAATTGCAATAGCCTTCATTTTTTCTCCTGTTGTAAATGGCGCCCTTGCATAATAACGGAGAGGGATAAATTTTTCTCTCTCCTCTTTTTCTTCTCTCTGTGGTTTCTTCCCTCTGTGGTTTGTCTTTGACTAACGCTTGAAGACGCAAAGACTTGTATTTTTTTTACCACAGAGGGAAGAAACCACAGAGGAAGAAAGAGAGAAATTTTATTCCTCTCTGTTATTTTTCTCTGCCAAGATTATGCAAGAGCACCGTTGTGAATTATAAACTCACATTACTGATAGAAGGTATTTTAGGCAAGACCCGCAGCTCTTAGAAGGCGATTCATTAAAGCCGCATTACTAAGGGTTTCTGGATCTAAAAGAATAAGAATCTCTTCAAAGCCGCCTTTATCTGCATAACGGAGTCTTGCATAAAAACTTGGGGAAGTAAGCTCAGCCCATTCACATAAAGAATGTTGTTTTTGGGATGAGAGCAAAAGAGATTTTTTTAAAGGGCTTTTTATAAAATGCTCTTTAAGCTCACTTTCACTATGGATAATCACAATAGGAGCTTTAGGCGCATAATGCCTATATTTCATGCCAGGAGATATAACCTTTTCGTGCGCCTTGACATGCTTTGAAAACACCTCAACAGGATAGCCTAAAACAGCTTCGATTTGCTCTTTGGTAATACTTCCTGGCCTTAAAAGAAGAGGCCTTTCTTTATCGCAAAGACTTAGCACAGTAGATTCAATACCCAAAGAAGTTTCTCCCCCATCAAGGAGAGCCTCTAAACTGCCACCAAAATCTTCTAAAACATGGGCAACACTTGTGGCGCTCGGTTTTCCAGACAGATTCGCCGAAGGCGCAACAAGGGGCTGTCCCACAAGAGAGATAAGAGCAATAGCTAACGGATGCGAAGGCATTCTAAGGGCAATCGTATCTTGTCCTGCAGAAACAATAGAAGGGACTTGAGGGTGCTTTTTAAGAATAATAGTTAAGGGCCCTGGAAAAAAAGCCTCAGCTAAAAGGTAAAAAGCAAAAGGGATTTCTCTTGCAATAGAAGAGAGCTGATCAAAGGAGCTAATATGGGCAATAAGAGGATTATCTGAAGGTCTTTTCTTTAAAGAAAAAATTTTCGCTACGGCCTTTTCATTAAAAATAGCGGCGCCAAGCCCATAAACGGTCTCTGTAGGAAAAGCGACCACCTCTCCTTGCCTAAGAAGAGTTGCTGCTTCAAGAAGATCTTTTTCTAGCAGAACTTTTGTCATATTTTTCTTGCAGGTTTCTCAAAAACCGCCTTATCATACAATATCCCAAACTATTAAGGAATTTTAAAAAAATGCCCATGAAAAATACAGGTAAACAAAAAAAATCTTTTACCATTAACGCCTGGATCGTTCTTATCTATGCTCTTGTTGTTTTATCAGGTGGCCTTGCCGGGTACATGATCACTCTTAGTAAGCCCTCTCTTTATGCTAGTAGTATTTCCTTTATTCTTTTAGCTATTTTCTCAGGAGCTATTTTTAAAGGAAAAGCTTGGGGGTACAAAGGAACACTTATTCTTATTTTACTCCTAGATGCCTTTTTCACCTTCCGCTTTGTCAAAACACTCAGCTTCTTCCCAGCCGGGTTTATGGCTATCCTCTCCCTTCTAGTCCTAGGACTCCTTATCTCTAGAATCCGAAAGGCTGCCTAAAAGGACGTTGCTGCACAATTACAGAGAGGGAATAAAATCTCTCTCTTTCTTCCTCTGTGGTTTCTTCCCTCTGTGGTTTATCTTAAATGCAAGACTGAAGGATCCAAAAGGCTTGCATTTAAGATAAACCACAGAGAAGAAAAAGAGGGAAAAGAAAAATTTTATCTCTCTACGTTATTCTTGCGGTAAAAAGACCTCTTGCATAATTTCATTTATCTGCTAAAATCGCCCTTTTCATTATTTTTTCAGATAAAGCAAATTTCTTATGACCAAACTCGAAAAAGCCTACGTCATTTTAGTCACCCTCTTTTGCTCGGTACTCATTATCACGAACCTTGTAGGCCTTAAAATATTTAAGGCCCCTTTTAGTTCTCTTGCGCTTACAACAGGGATCATTACCTATCCCATCACCTTTATTTTAAGCGATGTTGTCACAGAAATTTTTGGAAAGAAAAGAGCGAACTTCATGGTGTATTTAGGCTTTTTTCTAAGCCTGATGATGTTTCTTATTGTGCAGCTAATGATCGCTTTACCCCCTCATGAATACTGGGTAGAGGCTAATAACGCTTTTGGCTACGAAAAAGTCTCTGATTATCAAAATGCCTACACATCCACTTTTAATGTCACAAGCATTCTTATTTTTGCTTCCATGCTAGCTTTTATGAGCGGACAGCTGATTGATGTGTATTTATTTCAAAAAATTAAAGAGCTTACGAAGGGAAAACATCTATGGATGCGCAACAATGGATCCACAATGGTCTCTCAACTTGTCGATACCCTTATTGTAAATTCCATTGTGCTTTTTTTAGGATTTAAAATGCCTCTTATTCAAGGACTTGAACTTATGGGGGCCATGTACATCTATAAGCTAGCTTTAAGCGCGCTTAGCACCCCCGTCACTTACGGACTTGTTTACATGTTAAGAGAAAAGTCCTTAAACTTAAATTTTTATAAGAGCAATATCTGAGCGCTCTTTAGTGAAAAGAAGCTTTAAAAAACTTACCCAAGTAGTGGTGTTAAATTTCTTAAAAATCTCTTCAAAGGTTCTTTTTATTTGCTCGGGATTAGACGTATTTAAATCCTTATTTTCCTTAGAGAGCTCTTGAAGTGCGCCTAAAAATAAAGAAGAATCTGCTCCCTCTTCTTTCTTAAGATTTTGCTTAAAAAAGTTCCACAAACAAAGGGCTTGTTTTTTGTCGCCAAGAACAATACTTTTTAACTGATCTCCAAGCGATTGATTAGACAACACATAAATAATAAAGCTAGTAGGTGTGATCTCTTTTAAAAGATCTTCCTGATTCTTTGTAATTTCAAGAACGCCTTTCCAGTTAAACTTCTCTTCTTTTACGCAATCTAATGCAGCTTTTACAGCCTCTTCTTTTTCAACAATTTCAGAAGTCAAATCTTCAATATCTTTTAAATGAAGGCCAATCTGTTCAATCCCTTGCTTAGGGAAAATCTTTTTGTCTTTAATTTGCTTAATAAGTGCTTCAGGAACATATTCCTCATCTAGTACACCTGCAAGAACCTGAATGAGTAACTCCTCATTTTTCCCTACAATCAGCTTTTCATTAAGAGCTTCTATTTCAGCCTTTCTACGCGCTAAATCTGTTTCAATTTTTGTTAACACCCCACCTATTTCAAACTTTACAAGCTTTATATCAGTACGTTTCAACACCTTAGAATTTGCTAAGTGGGTTTCGATTTTCTGAATATCTGGATACTGTTTTTTAAAATCAGAAGGATTAAGAGCGGATGTATCTTGTAAAACAAGCACTTTGCCTTCTATTTCATCCTTATAATTTTGATATTCTCTAAGATCTTGGACTTCTTTAGCTCTAAGCTCTTCCTCAGAAGGTCCAGCAGGAGCAGCAGGAGCGGTAGGTGTTGCTATAATAGGTAAAGAAGTTTCCTCTTGAAGCTCAATCTTAAATTTTGAGAGATAAAGAGAGGCCTTATCTTTATAAAATACAGTAAGAGCTTTATCCATAGCTTCTTTAAATGTCTTGCCTAAAGCAGATTTTCCCGCAGAATTTAGGCTTTCATAGCTATTTTTAATCCCGGCCAAGATTTTATTCTTATCGAAAGAGCAAAAGATCCCACAAAAAAAGGCACAAATACGCCCTGCAATGCCCTTAGAGAAAGAGGTTTTTAAGTCGTCGGTATAAATTTGGTTAGCCGGATCGAATTTGCCAAGGACAATCGCATTCTTAAACTCTTGATTCTCAATCACAGACATAAACCCTCATTAAGTTATTATTAATAAATTTTAAAGTTATATTAATTATAATTTAATAAGTAATTAATAATCAATAATTATTATTTAAAACAAAACAAAGAGAAATAACCTCTCTTTGTTCATCTAGAGGCATGGGCATAAACCTAAGGCTATTTTGGCTTTTATTGACGCAAAGACGCAAAGACGCAGAGAAAGCGCAAAGGTAAAAAGGCTAGGGCTTTGGCCCTAGCCTTTTTACTATTGTTTTAAGGAAATTCAGAGGAATGCAACCTCTATTGAAGTAATATGTCATGGCAATTTCTTTGATTCCCTTAAATACAACAGTTAATACAAAGAAGATTTTTAAGAATGCTTTTGCAAAGCATTCTTAAAAATCTTCTTTGTATTAACCTTTGCGGCTCTTCCTTTGCGCCTTTGCGTCTTTGCGTCAATAAAAGCCAAAATAGACTTAAGGTTACGCGAATGCATCTAGAGGTGGGGGTTTTTTACGAGGGCGTAGAATTTTTCTATAAGGTCATCGCCACTTAGTGCAAGATCAAGAAGAGGCGTTGCTTTAGTCTCATCACGAGGCATTATTTTTAATTGGGCTCTTAAGCAACTTAAAGATTCTTCATCTTTTAAGATCTTTTCAAGCTTATCCCTATGCTGCAAAGCAATGATGGCAAATTCATAAGCATCCATGTCTTTTAAAGCATCTTTTGCCTGAGAAGATAGGGAGCGAAGAGATCTTTCTTTTAAAATAGTATCTAAAGCGTCTTTAGTTATTAAAGCTGCAGCGTCAGGATTTGGGAAGAAAAGCTTGTAAACATCTGTCCAGGTATCTCTCATGTTATTTAGAGCTTCTATAGCCTTTTCCTCACTAGGAATTGTAATATAGGGACCTTTTAATCCTAACGCCAATTCACGAAGCTCTTTAACTTGTTTGGAAGCGTCTACAGGAGCGCTAAGATCCATCTTTAAAAAGGCAAGTAAGCGCGCTTTTTGAAAAAAGCCACCATTATACGCAAGGCCTCTAACCTTTTCGCTAAAAGCGCTTCCTTTATTTTCAAGCACATATTTCATAAAATCTAAAGGATTTAGCCCTTTATCTTTTAATTCTTTAAAACGAGAAGAACAAAAGTCAACATCATCAAGACGTGGACCTTTTTCTATGTATTGAAGAATCTCCTCTTCGTATTTGAAAAATTCAAGGTTATTAGAAGGAGCTGCAGGCTGAGAAGTTATCACCGTGTAAGTACGCTCTTCAGATACAGGAGTTACTGGCGCCTCTTCCGCAATCTTACCCTCTAGATTTTTAACAACATTATCTAAATAAGTACACAAAGGGCCTTCTACACCTTCTGGATTATAGGTATTACGCACAGCTTCGACACTTTTAATGAACAGTTTTATTGTATCTGAAGGCAATGAAATGGGAGAATTAGCCACATGGTTCATATTTTCAAGAAGAGTGCGTGCTGCAAACGTATCTGACCAAGAACCAAATAAATAGTGAGTAAGCGCCATAAACGCCTTCATAAAGCAATTGTGGGGTCTTAAATCTCCATAAATGACTTTCCCTGGAATACCGAATTTCGTATTATTAGCCCGATTAACGAATTTCTCTATAGCCTTACCTTTAGCGCCTTGATCTGTAATAGAAGAAATAAGCGGATTAAACATGATTAAGCCTTTTTATGTTATTAATATTCTTTATATAATATTAATTATAGTAAAAATTACTTTATTAATCAATGTTAATAAGACAAAGGAGGGAATCCCCAAGCAGGAGCATTCGTAACATACTCTTCTTTAGGGAGTTGAATAAGAAGAGGCCTCTTTTCAGGGTCTAACCAATTTATAAGTTCTTTAAGGTTAACCTCTTGCATAGCTGTACACCCGGCTGTCCCCTCTCCCTCTGATCTCCATAGGTGGAAGAAAATGCAAGACCCCTTGTGCGCGGCAGCAGGGCAAGCGTTATGCTCTACAACAATGCCCCATTTATAAAGCTCATGGACCATAGATTCTGAAGAAGTCCAATCTTTAATCACATTAAGCGCGTCGACAATCTGATTGTAATATCTCGAATGGGGGTCATCAATTGCCTCTAGAGCAGAGTGAGTCTCAATATAAGGCTTGAGGATAGAAGGAGAGGCCTCTTTACCAAATACAGAGCCAAAAGTGAAAATCCCCGCAGGCGTCTTCATATCCCCTTCCCTTTTTTCAGGCGTAGCAGGAGCATGGAGTCCTATCCCCCAAGCCATCCCCTTTTTCCCTATAACAACAGGAGAAGAAAAAACAAAATTCCAAGAGGAATCTTTTTTCTCGAAACAATACATCTTCGCTTTATGCGTATCCCACCCCTCCGCAACAACCACACAAAGCTGCTCACACCCATACCCCTCAATATTCATCAATCCTCCTCACCACCGCATAGCTCAAGCTGTTGATTTTTTTTACCACAGAGGAAGAAAGAGAGAGAAATTTCTACCTCTCTTTTTTCTCTTTAAAGCGGGCGCTGGCTTCTTCCCAGCGGATGTTTTGGAAGAAGGCATCGATGTACTGCTGCTTAGCAAGCCCATACTGCGTGATGTAGGCGTGTTCAAACACATCCATCACAAGAAGAGGCGCTCCGCCCGCTAAATGCCCTACATCATGCTCATTAATCCACATATTAATCAAACGCCCACTTTGGGGATCTTTATATAAAACAACCCAGCCAATACCTCTTGTAAGGCCTGTCGCCACAAAATCTTTTTTCCACGCATCAAAGCTTCCAAAATCAGCTTCCAATTTTTTATAAAGAGCAGATTTTGCATCTATAGGAGTTTTACCCCCTAAATTATCGAAGTAAAGCTCATGCAGTCTCATTCCATCCATTTCCCAACCAAGCCGTCTTTTAAGAGCTGTAAAAGCGTAGGTAGAAGGGTCTAGTGTTTTTAGTGTATCTAAAAGCAGATTCGTATTTTTTACATACCCTTGGTAAAGCTGAAAATGCATCTTTAAAAGCTCATCGCCAAACCCTTTCATTCCTAAAAGAGACGCATAATCTTTAGCGGTATAAGCAGAAGACTTTTCTTGCAAAGAAGACTCTTTAACTTTTTCCTCAGCAGATAAAGAACCTAGAGCGCATAACATAGACAAAAACCACACACTTTTTTTCATAAAAACCCCTTGGTAAATACAATTATATTTATAACAAAATCCCGATTTGAGTATATACCTAAGTGCAAGAAGGAGCTTTATGCCCATTTTTCAAAGAGATGCAAAATATATCATCCCCCTTTTTATTGCTCTCATCCTGATTAGCTATTTTTATATAGATATACCGCTCCTTTATGCAGTACACGAAAAAAACCAGGTTTTAAGAGCGGTTGCCTCATTTCTTTCTTTTTTCACAAATCCCTTTCGCGCTCTTTTTATTTTGCCTGTCCTTTTTATTATTCTTAAAATCTACAAAAAAAAAGAATCTTTCACCTTTCTTCTACTGACACTCTCTCTTGGACTTGGCACCTTTATTTCCTTTAATGGTTTGTCGA
>Ga0207127_10212_pt1 | contig 10955 bp, 5 predicted proteins | sample Alteio_BWMinHeat_17_FD_153574 | JGI IMG/M metagenome (GOLD analysis project Ga0207127, IMG submission 153574) | Enriched cells from forest soil in Barre Woods Harvard Forest LTER site, Petersham, Massachusetts, United States -... | ecosystem: Environmental > Terrestrial > Soil > Temperate forest >...
ATCACATCGCAGTCGCCAAAAAAGTGCCATTCCAGCGGCAGCGGCGCGGTCTCACTCAGCAGTTCCAGAATAAATTCGGAACCCTTGATCGGATGCGTGACCTGGCCGATCAGCGCAACGCGCAAGCGTTTGCCGGGACCCGGGCGCGCCGGCCGCGATTCAATCGCCGGATAACCATGCGGAATGACATCGGTGCGCGTTACGTCGAGCGAATAATTCTTCAAAACAATTCGCCGCGCGCTGTTGGACGGAAACACGATGCGTTCCGCGCCGGACAAAATCTCGCCGAAGATGCGTTGATGCGTTTCAAGCAGGCACTCGACTGGCGCCGGCGGTTGAAGTTTCGACGTGGCGAAGAGACCGCGCAGGCATTCTGTTGCCGCTTCCGGCTTTCCCGCGTGCGCCAGGCAAAGACTTCTGGTCGTCACGTCGATCAAATTAAAACTCGGACAGATGCTATAGAAATCGTGATTGACGCACACATACGGAAGCCCCGCTTGCCGCAACTTGGAAATAACATTCAGCGGCCAGGCGGCCATCTGCTCGATCGATATTGCGGCGGCGCCAAAAGTTCCGGCGATGGAGAGCAGAAGACCTTCCGCCTCTGCGTGAGCGTGCCCGAAGAGCGACAGCGGTTCCTTCAACTCAAAGCTGTAGCAGTTCCGCGTGCCGCTCAAAAACTCAATGGCCGTCACGCATGTTGGATCGGACGGAAAAACGACGACGGCGCGCGGCAACGCGAGACTCTCGATGCGGTCGAGCACATGCATCTCCGTCCCGCCTGGATTCGCCGCAAGGGGATCGGCATGGAGCAATATAAGGAGCGCCGGGTCGCGTGCCATGGATTGAGGAACTCTATCCGGCCAAAAGGCTTGCGGCGATATTAGAACCGCGGATTCAAGCGCTTGCGCGAGGGCGCCGGAAATCGGCTGGAATTTATAAACTAGTTTAAACACTTTATAAACTAGAGTGTATATTCCTTCAGGAGTTGCCGCCGTGAAGCGAACCAGACTCAAAGCCAGAACATCGCACCGTGAAGTTCTGGAGGCCCTTCGAGAGCGCATCGTCGCCGGCGAGCTGTCTCCGGGCGTGCGCCTTCCCACGCATCTGGAATTGCGCCGGCAGTTCGCCACGACCGCCGCGACCACCCAGCGCGCGCTCGACGAACTGGCCGGCGAAGGTTTCATTCTCGCGCGCGGACGAGCTGGAACGTTCGTCGCCGAACGCCCGCCGCACCGTTATCGCTTTGGCCTGGCGTTTCCGGACGATCCGGCGCGCAGCAGCCGCTGGGTGAGCATGTGGCGGGCGATGGAGGCCGAAGCCCGCCGGCTCAACGTTGCCGGAACGCGCGAGATCAAAATTTATTACGATGTCAGCGACGCCGATTCGTCCGGCCGCCGTGCACTGATCGAGGACACGAAATCCAATTGCCTGGCCGGAATCTTTCTCGCCAATCGCTTCGATCCGGAATTGCTGAAGCAGCTTCAATCCGCCGAGCGACGCATTCCGCTTGCGCAACTTTCCAGCGTTGCGCACCCGGGCGTCATTCACGTTCGAACGGGCCTGTACATGTCGAAAGTTCTCGACCATTTGAAAGCGAGCGGCCGCAAACGCATCGGATTGATTCTGTCGAGCCTGCACGGTCCGGTCGAAACGGTCTGGAAGCGCCTGCTCGATGAACGGCGTTTGCGGTACGAACCGTATTGGACCGTCTCGGTCCATCCAGCGCATCCGGAGCCCGCCCGCAAAGCCGCTTACCTGATGTTGCAGCAACCGCCCGATCAGCGGCCGGATGCGTTGATCGTTACCGACGATTACCTGGTGGAAACGGCGACGGCCGGCGTATTGGATTCGGGAGCGAAAGCGGAAGCCATCGAAGTCATTGCGCACTGCAACTTCCCGTTGCCGCCCGCCAGTCACGTTCCGGTGACGCGCATCGGTTACGACATGCCTGCGCTGCTGAACAAAGTTCTGCATGTGTTGGACGAAAAAGCCGCCGGCCGCCTGGCGAACACTCGAGAAGTTGTCGCCGAAGCATTGTTTGAGCACGAACTGAGCTCCACGATTCTCGCGCCGGCTTCGAGCGGGCACGGCGTAGCGATGGATATGCCGGCGCCACCGCAGCCGGCGTTTACCTTCGGATAGATCATTGATGAAAGGAGAGACTCATGCGCTCCCTGAAGGCCCTGATTCAGTTTGCAATAGTGCTTGCCGCCGTCGCGCTGACCGCAGGCGCTGAAGAGAATGTGACGCTTGTCGTCGAACAGCCGCAGGTTGCCGGAATCTGCGGCTTCCGAACGCTGTGGGATACGCCGCTGGTTCTCGACGAGAACGGCGCCACTGAATTCACCGATTCGGTCTGGAAAGACAAGAGCCCGACCGCCGTCTGGTCGCCGGCGAAGCGCGGCGTCAAATCCGCCGCCATCGCATTCGACGCCCTGCAGCGCAGCATGCTCGTGCGCTTTCCAGATTGTGCAGAGAAAATCGCCGAGCAAATCGCCAAAGGATACGCAATCAAGAAAGCCGAACTTGTTCTTCCTTTCAAAGACACCGAACTGTGGCCGCCGGGCACCGATCAATTTGCCACGCCGGACGGATATCTGCACCGCAGAAACTGGGACGTTGACAAGATGTACCGCGACAACCCGCCCCAATGGCACGCGCTCGCATGGGTTTTGCGTAAGCCATGGAATGCCGACGGAAAGACCGGACCGACGTACAACGCCTTCATCAACGGCGCCGGCTACTGGGCAAAGTACGGCGCTCAGGATACCGAAAAGGACCGCTATCCGAAGCAGTTCGGCCCCGCCGAGGTCTCGTACAAAATCACTGACGGCCGCATCGACGTGACGGCGGCGCTGACGGATGAAACATTCGGCGCGACGCCGGGCCAGCGCCTGCGTCAGTTTGCCGACAACGGTTTGATCGTGCGCAAACTGGAGACCTACGATCATCGCTACTTTCGCGACGTCTACGAATGGGCGACCAGTACGGGCGGCCGCGGCATTCTGATCTCCACGCCGAAGCTCTCCGTTGAATTCACAAAAAGCGGGGCGCAGAAAGTCGAGCTTCCGCCTGCGACTGATTTCACCACTTTGACAAAGGAATTGCAGGCCGCCGGCGGCAGACCGACTGCGGTCATGCCCACCGCGGCGGAACTGGAAGTTCTGGCGAAAAAATTCGAACCGTCGAAGCCGGCGTGGATGCCGGACTGGCAATGGCAGCGCGTCCACGAACTCGCGGCGTTGCACGGCGGCGAATTCGAGCCGGGCACGCCGTTCTGGTACCAGTTCGTGCCGGAGTTCATTCGCAACCGCATGGCGCACGGCAAAGACAAAGCCGGAAAAATAATCCCCGCCACATCGGAAGAAATCTACGGCGCGTTTGTGGACAGCCAGATCGGCAAACAGCCGCGCGGTTGGTACGGGTTTGAAGCGGCCGACACGCTGCTGCCCTGGTATCTCTACAAGGACGCCATGCCGGCGCCGGCGCAGGACAACTGGCTCACGTTCTGGAATAACTGGCTGATGCCGGACCGCGCGGCCAGCGAGCTGGTCCATCCGCAGAACAATTCGCTGCAAAAATACACGCCCGAAAAAGACAGCAAGATTTACGACCGCTACTATGCGCAGACCGGCGACTGGCGCGGCAACAAGAGCTTCTACCGCGTCGGATACATTTTCAACATGAGCACGATGAACTTCAATCACACCGCGGCGATGGGCTGCCTGCTTGGCGGCAACATCATCGGCTCGGACGTCGCGATGAAAGAGGGCCGCTACGGACTCGAGAATTTCCCGCTGCGCCTGTGGAGCTGGTTCGACGGCAGCACGCAGGAGAGCATCGATCACTACTATCTCGCGATCACTCTGCGCGCTCAAAAGATGCTCGCCGATTTCGGCCCGTCGCCGTTCGATCGCATGGTCGGCCGCAGCATGCTCGGCAAAACAATCGACGAGATCGCGTCGTCGTACCATCCGGGCCTCAAGCGCATGATCGCCGGCTCCAGCCGCACCTCGCTGGAGTTCCTGTTGGTGAAGCAGGACGGGCTGCAGTACATCCTCAATACGCTCTCGCATGCCGGAACGCTGCACGACACCGCCGGCGATCCGCCGCCGGCCAGGATGGCCGCGATCGGGTACGAATTTCCGCCGGATCGGGTTGCGCAGATGTCGATGATCGCGCCATGGGCGCCGGACTGGGTTGCCAACACAGTTGACGAAAAGCCGCTGCCATTCCAAATGACGAATACCTACAAGCAGTGGGGCGGGCATTCTGAAAACCCGATGATGCGCCGTGTTTATCTCGGGCATCACTACGGGTTGGCTTCGACCGACCTGCCCGCCGGCCGCATCTCGATCATGGCGCAGTGGCGGCGCGAAGACAAACCGGCGGATCGCATGCAGGACATCGTTACGATGAATCTGCGCTACGGAATGAACACGACGCAGTTCGTGAACGCGGCCGGCGGATGGATCGAACCGTTCGGCAGCACGGCCACGTTTCAACACAAAAACAAGATGATTGTCGTCACCAGTCCGTACGGAAGGACTGACTTCGCCGTGAACAAGATGGCGAAGGAAGGGCTGTCGAGCCTGCAGAGCACCCTCGCGCTCTACAATTTTCAGCCGCAGCCGACGTGGGAGATCTACGTTGACGGCCAGCGCGTGACGCAACTGCCCTTCAAAGCCAAAGCGCTGCAGCGCATCACCATAAAGGACGGCGTCACGTACATGGGTGTCATTCCGCTGCCGGCAACCGACCTCGGACGCACTGACGAAGTGACGCTCGAAGAAGGCAAAGAGCAGGAATACGACAAGCTGAAGATTAAGGCTGCGCTGCTGATCAACAGCTACAATTTCCAAACTGAAACGCCGCTGAAGAAGATCGACGACTGGAACAAGATCGATCAGGCTTACGGTGGATTCGCGGTCGAGATTGGTGACGCGACCGAATACGCAGACTTCGCCGCGTTCGAAAGGCATTTCAAAGACGCGACGCTCGAAACGCGCTGGGAAGCCGAGAAGCAGACGCTGCACGTCTCCTATAAAAGCGGAAATGACCTGATGGAAATGGGCGCGTTGCCGGCGTATCCCGAAAGCGGAAAATCGCCGCAATGCTTTGCCTACCGCAAGCTCAATGGACAGTGGCCGTATCTGCCGAAAGGAATCGATCGCGACACGACGCTGGCGCAGCAGGGCACGACCGGTCTTCTCGAGAAGAACGGCGCGGTGCTGGCCTGCGAACCGGGGCGCATGGCGTATCTGCAGACCGAACCTGTCAGCGGCACGTACAGCGGATTCAATCCGTTTCCCGACCCGACGCTGTGGTCGCTGACCGTCCCCGGCGGCATTTCAGTCAAAGCCGACGGCCGCCTGGGAATGGCTCGCGTGACGGTCAGGCCGAAGGAAAATAAAGTCTGGATCGACTATGCGCTCAAGGAAAACCAGACCGGACGCGACATGGCAACGTCGCTGCTCATTTTCGGATTGAAAGACGCGCCGTTGATTGAATTGAATGGAAAACCAGTCGCTGCTACGCAATCGAAGGAACTCAACGCCATTGTCGTTCCCCTTGTCGATCAAAAGCAAAGTGATGGATTGGAGGTTCGTTTCCGCCGCGCCGAAGAAGAGTTTGCCGCCTATCAGAAGGACAAACCCGACCTCAAACAGAGTTTGATCCAGGACTGGTACGTCGCCGGTCCGTTCCCCAACGAACAAGGCGCGGGCTTCGATACCGAGTATGGTCCGGAAAAGGAATTGAAATCCAACGGCATCGATGTGAAGTCGAATTACGAATCCACTCTCGGCGCGGTTGCGTGGCAGCGCCTGCTCGCGCCAGAAAAGCCGCCGCTGGGCGAAGGCTACATCGATCTCCTTCCGCGCTTCAAACCCAACGTGAATGTCTGCGCCTACACGTACACGACCGTCACGTCCGACCGCGACCGGGACGTGACGCTCTACGCTGGAAGCGACGATACGATCACCGCGTGGGTCAATGGCGAAAGGGTGCTCGCGAAAAATGTTTATCGCGGAGCTACGATGGACAGCGACCGCGCAGAGATCAAACTGCGCAAAGGCGCCAATACGATTCTGCTCAAGATCTGCCAGGGCGACGGTGGCTGGGGATTCTTCTGCCGGCTTGGCGATGAGTTCGGCCTGCCCATTAAGGACGGCGTTAAATTTGGATTTTAGCATTCGCATTCTTCCGGTTTTGCTGATGATCGGAGCTGCCATGGCCTCCGAAGAACCTGTCTCGGCCGAAATCCGCATGCATCTCGGCCGTCCTACGGTTTTCATCAACGGCAAACCGGAGGCGCTCGGACTGTACTGCCCGGCGCTGCGCCCGACGTGCTTCTACAAGAATCTCGATCGTTTCTTTCAGCACGACATTGCCGCGTATTTCATTTACACGCCGCACGCGAAGCAGAAAGGCGAGTACGATTTCTTCGCTTGTCCTTTCTGGAACGGCGACGAGATCAGTTCCACGCCGCTCACCGAAGCGGCTGAGCCGAGCTTCGACGAGCAAGCCGCGTACATCCTCAAACACAATCCCAACGCGTATTTCGTCGTGCGCCTCTGCGGGCACGAACCGAAAAGCTGGCGCGATCTGCATCCAAACGAACTGTGCAAGACCGAAGACGGCACCGTTCTCCCCCACCCTTCCCAGGCGTCGGCGCTGTACTACAAAGACCAGGGACGCTGCCTGAAGGCCGAGATCGAGTACTGCGAGTCGCGATCCTGGGGCGCGCACATCATTGGATACTGGACAGGAATGCGCGGCGAAGGAACTCACGACTTTCTCGTTGAAGGCAATCTTTACGATCACAGCCCGGTGATGGTCGAGCGTTGGCGACAATTCATAAAGGACAAATACCGCGCCGACGAGAAGATTCAGCAGGCGTGGAATGACACGTCCGTGAATTTGGAATCGGCCAGCCTGCCATCCGACAAACTGCGCGGTCCGAGTCGCGACGTGTCGCAGCTTCTCTACTGGCAACCGGCCGCGGCAAACCAGCCCTATCGCGACTACATCGAGTTGCAACACATCTTGTTTCATGCCGGCTTCCGCGAACTCGGCAAGGCCAGCCGTGCCGGCACCGATCGCAAGCGTTTCTTCGTCACCGACTCGCTGAAGCAGACGATGCTCGGTTGGGAGAATCTCGGGTTCAACAAAGACGGCGCGAGTTGGCCGCTCGCTTATCACGATATGCTCGCCGGCTCCGGCAGCGTCAACGCGACCGATCTCTTCGACGCGCCCGGCTTCGACGGAATCGTCACGCCTTACGATTATCAGGCGCGCGGCGCAGGCGGCGTCTCCGAGCCGGAAGGAATGACCGATTCGTGCGTGTTGCGCGGCAAACTTTTTTTCGCCGAAGCCGACGTGCGCACTTGGAAAGGCATCGACCAGGGAATGTACTTCAGCGCGCGGGACGAGAAGGAATTCGCTGCGATCACCTGGCGCAACCTCGCCACCTCCTTTACGCGCGGGTACAACAGCTACAGCATGGACTTGTTCACCGACTGGTTCGCCGACGACGAGATGCACGCTTCGCTCCATCGCCAGTACGAAGTCTGGAAGGAATCGATCGACTGGCCGCGCGTTGACGTTCCGGGTATCGCCATGATTCTGGACGACAGCGCCGCGCTGGAAACCAACGGCAACGGCGCGTTCATGAACCTGGCCGTCATGTGGGAACAGAAGTCGGGGCTCGCGCGCTGCGGCGTTCCGTACCGGATTTACCAGTTCGACGACTTGAAGCTCGACAATTTTCCGAAGCATCGCGTCTTCTATTTTCCCAATCTCTTCCGCGTCAGCGACGAGCGCATGAAGATTCTGCGCAAGACCGTCTTCCGCGACGGAAACGTCGTGCTCTGGGGACCCGGCTCGGGAATCTCCGATGGAAAGACGATCGGCGCCGGCCACGCATCTTCGCTGACCGGCTTTGAGTTCGACACGATCGAAGCCAACTATCCGCGCCGTGTTCAGATTCACGATTACGCTCATCCGATCACTCGAGACCTCGACGAAGGATCGATCATCGGCGACACGCTCGCGTACGGTTCGTGCATCTTTCCCAGGAATGGAAAGTCGCTTGGAATGGCCTGGACCAAGCAAGGCCGCACGTTCAGCGGACTATCGGTTCGCTCGTTCGGAAAGGGCGCGCGCAGCGAGAACGACGCCGGCGCGGCGCTGGGTGAAGGCGACTGGTCGTCGGTCTTCACCACTGCCGTGCCGATTCCGGCGAACCTATGGCGCGGACTCGCGCGCTTCGCCGGCGCGCACGTTTACTGCCAGAGCAACGATGTCCTTCTGGCCTGTTCGCGCATGGTCGCGCTGCATTCCATAAAATCCGGCAAGAAGCACATCGAACTTCCGGAGGCCTGCGATGTCACCGACGTCATTTCCGGAAAGCCGATGGCGGCGAATACGAATCAGATCGACTTCGATCTGGACGCGCCGGAGACGCGCGTGTTTCTGCTCACGCCCAAAAAATAACCGCGCGAGGAAGCATCCCCGCGCGGCGTTTCTTTCTGCCTTCTGCCTTCCGTCCGTTTACTTCGCGTCCTTTGGCTCCGACGGCGGATTTGGATTCAGAATCGCGCCCGGCGCCATCGCCTTCAGGCTCAGCCCGATTTTTCGTTCGATCGGATCGACATTGAGAACCTTCAGGTCCAGCTTCTGGCCGGGCTGCACGACTTCTTCGGGCTTCTCGACTTTGCCCTCGGTCATCTCGGAGATGTGCAGCAGGCCCTCGAGATTCTTGTCGATCTCCACGAACGCGCCGAAGCTGGTCAGCTTCGTCACTTCGCCGTGAACCACGTCGCCTGGATGGAAGCGCGCCGGGATCTCGGTCACCCATGGATCGTCGGAGAGCTGCTTGAGGCCCAGCGCCACGCGCTTGCGCTCCTTGTCAACGCTGAGCACGACCGCTTCGACTTCGTCGCCCTTCTTCAGCATCGCGCTGGGATGCGTGACTTTCTTCGTCCAGGACATGTCGGAAACGTGGAGCAGACCGTCGATGCCCTCTTCAAGCTCCACGAACGCGCCGTAGGTGGTCATGTTGCGGACCTTGCCCTTGATCTTCGTGCCCGGCGGGTAGCGCTCTTCGACGTGCGTCCACGGATTGGCTTCGGCCTGCTTCATGCCGAGGCTGATTTCCTGTTTCTCGACGTTGATATCGAGCACCACGACTTCTACCTGCTGCTGCAGCGTGACGAGTTCATTCGGGTGCTGGATGCTGCGCGTCCAGGACATCTCGGAAATGTGAACGAGACCTTCGACGCCCGGTTCCAGTTTCACGAACGCGCCGTAGGGCATGATGTTGACCACTTCGCCCTTCACGCGGCTGCCGATCGGGTACTTCGTTCCGGCCTGCGACCACGGATTGGGTGTGAGCTGCTTCATGCCGAGGCTGATACGCTCGCGCTGCACATCGAACTCGAGCACCTTGACCTCGACGGTCTGATCGACCTTGAGGATTTCGCTGGGATGCTGGATGCGTCCCCACGACATGTCAGTGATATGGAGCAGGCCGTCGATGCCGCCCAGGTCGATGAACGCGCCGAACTCGGTGATGTTCTTGACCACGCCGCGGCGCACTTCGCCCTTGGCGATGGAACCGAGCAAGTCCTTCTTCATCTTGTCGCGCTCTTCTTCGAGCATCTTGCGGCGCGAGAGGACGATGTTGCGGCGTTCTTCGTCGATCTTGATGATCTTGCATTCCAGCTCGCGCCCGATCCAGTCGCCCGGATCGCCGACGCGGCGGACGTCGATCTGGCTGGCGGGCAGGAAGACGTGCACGCCGATATCGACCAGCAGGCCGCCCTTGATCTTGCGCACCGCCTTGCCTTTGACCACGTCGCCGACCTTGTAGGCCTGCATGACGCGTTCCCAACCGCGGATGCGGTCGGCTTTTTTCTTGGAGAGAACGACGAGGCCCGATTCGTCTTCGATCTGATCGAGGTAGACTTCCAGTTCGGTGCCTGGTTCGATGTCCTGCGGATTGTCGAACTCCGCCTTGGGAATGAAACCTTCGGATTTGTAGCCGATGTCGATGACCACATCGTCGCCGGCGAGGCGGACGATCTTGCCCTTCAAAATTGCGCCCTGAGTGAAGTCGGCGACCGTTGCGAGCGCAGCCGTATCGTACGCGTCGGCCAGACCCATGTCCTTCATGCAGGCTTCGACTTCCGCATCCAACTCGGCGACGCCGACGCCAATATCCAACGTGCTGAACCGCTTGACCATGTGTGTAAAATCCCTTCAAAAGCTCAGACTTGTACGAAGCCCAAGACCAGCCATTGATTGACCCGCAAGCCTACGCCGCGGAGCGACGAGCGCCGCTGAAAGCGTGAGCTTGCCCAAAGAGGTAATAGCGTACTTGGGAGCCGGCCGAATTCCAGCGCGTCTTCGTGATTGCTGGCGCTGAAAATCGGCTATGCGACATGGGCTGCGTCTTGTCCGCTTTTTCCCGCCGCTTCGGCTTCGCGGTCCATTCGTTCCAGGCGCGCGCGGCGCTCTGCTTTTTCGGCGAGCTTCCGCAAATTGCGCTGGCGAACCCGATCGCCCATTCGCTCCAGCAAGGGCTTGCGCGGCTCCGGGTTGCAAGGCGCTTCGCTTTCAGCGCCGTCTACTTCGTTGCCGACCGCTGAGTCCTGGCCGCTGGCCGCTTCCATTGGCATGGGCGTGTCCGCTTTTGGCCGCTTTTCGTCCTGTTTTTCAGATTCGAGCTCTTCGAGCTCTTCGTTGCGGACCTCCGTCTTTTGCGCGGCCCGATTGAGCCTGGCGGCCTGTGCGGCGTCAGCGCGCTCTTTCCGGTCGAGGAAGCCGGCCCATTTGTGCCCGCGATTCAGAAGCTGCACGGCGCAACGGATGCGCAGATTGGCCGGCGCGTTTTCGCTGTCGCGGATGTTGATAAGCAAGCTCTGCGATTTCAACGCTTCTTCGACGTC
>Ga0207127_10264_pt2 | contig 10795 bp, 10 predicted proteins | sample Alteio_BWMinHeat_17_FD_153574 | JGI IMG/M metagenome (GOLD analysis project Ga0207127, IMG submission 153574) | Enriched cells from forest soil in Barre Woods Harvard Forest LTER site, Petersham, Massachusetts, United States -... | ecosystem: Environmental > Terrestrial > Soil > Temperate forest >...
CCCGAGACATCATTCAATGCGCCATGATCGCTCCCTTGCAACAACACATAGCTGAATATTCGGAAATAATCTGCACCGGCATACTTACCTTCTTCCTTGATTATTTTGTCCCCGTACTCAAATGTTTTTTTTTCATTCCAGGTGTACCCGCATGCATATTCTATTTCCGGGATCTCCCTTTTCAATTCATCTGCAAGAGGGCCCGGCGTATTATATTGTCCATCCACTTTGTTATCGTGGTATTGTCGTTCATATACAGCAAAGATTCGTGAAATGCGGGTATTGAATCCGTTCATATTTAGTTCACTATGAACCCAAAGCAGGATAAGCAAGCTGCAAGCCAACCCCAATGAAAGGCCCATTATATTAATCAGGGAAAATATCTTCTCTTTCTTGAGGTTCCGCATCGCAACCTTGAGATAGTTTTTAAGCATGACCAAATTACAGTTTATATGTAAAAGAATTTATGACTCCCTATACATGGCCAGAAAATACTATAAAGTATCACATAGATTTGCAATTGTTGCATAGCTGCGCAACTATTTTTTTTTGGTCAAAAGCAATTGAATTCAGGTTCATTTGTCTTTCAGTTTGTCTAATCTTTTTCTTATCTCAGGATTGTCCCTTATTGCTACTTCTGTTTCCAGGCATTCGATTTCCTTCTCCTTAATATCATCACATTCTCCATCCTTGTAATTTGATCGTAAAACTAAACGATATAACAAAGGCGGGTATACCCCCAAAAGGGGGATATTGTTAGCCTGCCTATACCACTCGTCCAAATCCCCCCAAATGGGTGATAACTGCCAGCTTAACTTGAGCTAATTTTGGTGCATCGGAATTTTTTAAGAGGTCGAAGTTTTAAATTATTAACAGCAGAATCTATTCGTTCACACAAATATCATTAAACATGCGTGCAAGAAAACCACTTCTTTTAGGTTTCGCTATAGCCATTTTTTCTGTTATGGCCTTTGACAAGTATCCCAAAAACAACAATGAAGCGGCATTGAAAAAAGTGCTGTTTGACTATTTTAATGGAATTAAGAATATTGACACGGCTGCAATGAACAGTGTTACCACCAGGGGTATTGTTATTTATGAAGAAGGGAAAGAGTATAACAACGATAGCGTTTTTAGGGATATGAGGAGTCTCATTCCTTATAAAGTTGATTTTAAATTTGAAAATTTCAGCATTTTCGCCGACAAAAATTCAGGTTTCATGAGTTACTACGAAAACGCAAATTTTGTGGTTAGGGACACCATAAAATTCAACCTGAACTTTCTTGGCAGTGCAGCATTTAGAAAAGAGGGCGATGAATGGAAAATGTGCTTATTGCATTCAACTCAGCGATACAAAAGGAGAAGATAATAATGGCCGGGGAAGCCCCCGACCCTGACCGCTATTTGCTGCGCTGGGTCGGCGTGACCCGAACCCCCAACTGAAATCTTTGCTGCGGTCAAGTCAAATACAGGTTCAGTTGATTGGGAAACGAAGAATGCGTCTTTGATCTGGCCGGATCAGCACGTCTCCAATCCCCAGCGGAACATAATGCAATATGGCGAATATTCCCCTTATTAATATCCTGATTATTGAAGATGATCTGATACACCTGGAAACCTATCAAACTTTGATAGACCGGGAGCCAGGGCTTCACATATCCGGCACTTATACTTCATTTGAAAACGCCGAGAAAAAATTACTAGCCCATAACCCAGACGTAATATTACTTGACGTACAACTTCAGGGCATCAGCGGCATTGATGCGATCCCTTTGATCAGAAGCTACTTGCCTAAGGTAAGCATTATCATTTTGACGGTTTTTGAAGCAGAAAAACAGATATTCCAGGCTTTAAATTTTGGCGCTGCGGGCTACCTAACAAAAGATAGCTCCGCAAGCAAGATCGTTGAAGCGATAAAGGAAGTTAATGAAGGCGGCGCCCCTATGAGCAAAAAAATTGCGAGGATAGTTATCAAGTCCTTCGAAAAAAACCCACGATCACCCTTATCCAAACGCGAAACAGAAATACTCGGACTAATAATGGAGGGAAAAAAAAGAAATGAAATAGGGGAGGCGCTATTTATTGCACGGGATACAGTTAAAACTCATATTAAAAACATATATACAAAACTGAATGTAAACTCCCGGTCCCATGCCATTCAAATTGCCAGGAAAGACAGGTTGGTTTAACGGCACTAGTTTTACTCTTCTCTATTTATTTTCCTATCATAGCCGGGTCGTACATATTCTTGTCAACCGGGCCGTCGGCTACCAGGTTGTGGTATATTTCAACCTGGATCAGGTGTTCGTTTATATAAACCACGCATTTGGTCTCGCTCCATCCCCCTTTTAATTTTATCTGGTCTTCAAAAGACACATCTTCTTTAGTCCCGCTGTCGTATTTGATGAAACGCAAAACGAGCATTCTTTCCTTATCTATCCAAAGCTGATTAACCCTTTCGTCGTTTGAATTAGCGCCGATCACATATACGTCCTTTCCTTTCCACGTGTCGACATGGAATTTACCCAGATCGTAATTCAGCGACTTAAAACGGGCCAGAACATTGTCAAAGGGCATAAAATACAAGCCGCCAAGGAGAAAAATCACCCCATCGTCATTCTTAATAGTCCGGACCAATTTGTTCATACTAAAAATGTAAAACGAATCTTTTATTTGGATGAAGCCATTTCCGCTTTTTGGGCTGTCAATATCAATCCTTTGTGTTTCGGGATAAAGTATATGCTCATACCACAAATCTGACTTAACAAGGCTATCATTCTTGTATTGCTCTGTAAGTTGAGTAAAGAACAGGTTGTTATGCCATTTGCCATGGTACTTATTGTACATTTTTTGAAGGAAACCCGCAGCAGTTAAAGTTTTCGACTGGGAAAAAGATTGATAAAAAGGTAGCACGAACAGAAAAAATGTAGCGATTTTTTTCATATGACCAAATCTATTTTCAAATGTAGTCCATTATGGCACCCTTGTAAATCGCCCCGCAGGGGTGATTTTTTGGTTGCGTACAATAACCTAATATTGGCGATAATTGGCGATACCCGGAAAAACTATATTTAATTATCGATTTCCCTTTGGGTTTGTCAAATAAATATCAGCTTCAATGCAACGTATCTGTTTAAACGACGTCTGTTCAATAAAGCCCAATAAATAAAAAGTAATGATGAAGAATTATTTTAGGGCCACTTCCATTCTCTTTACCACATTATCCAGTCTCAGCACGACCCAAGCGATATGGGCGCAGAATCTGCAAAAGCAATATAATGTCGCTGACCGGACTTTTGCCACGGGGTCAGACTCCGTGAGCATTCATCTGAATGAGGTGGAAGGAGATGGGATCGTCCGGATAAAGGGGAAGACGCTTACCCTGGGGAGTATCGATTTTGATGTAAAAGGGAAAGATGTGCTCCAGCGTAGTTTTGTCGGCATCGCTTTTCATGGTCTGGATGATACAACCTACGAAGCCGTTTACTTTCGCCCATTTAACTTCCTGACAACTGATCCGGTAAGGAAAGCCCATGCCGCGCAATATATAGCTAATCCGAAATACGATTGGGTAAAACTGCGTGCCGATTACCTTAATAAATACGAAAAACCAGTGTCGCCGGCCCCTAATCCCAATAAGTGGTTTCATTTGCGTATGCTGGTTGAAACTAAAATGATCAGTGTTTATATCAACTACAATCAGCAAGCTGCATTGACTGTGGAGCCATTGGTAAACTTAAATGGTAAAATAGATTATTGGGCGGGGAACAATTCTGGTGTGACTGGAAAAATTTGAAAGTCAAAATGTAATCAATTTCAACATGGCAAATCATCAAAATTGGCTAACTATTATCTTTATAAGTTTGTGTTTTAATGTCTTTGCGCAGAAATCCGACAATCGATTAACTATCGGCGTAATAGACAGTGTATATTCGCCGACCTTAAAGGAAATAAGAAAAATATGGGTTTATGTACCCGAAAAAAATGGGAGCGGGGCAAATGCCGAACATCGTTTCCCGGTAGTCTACCTGTTGGACGGGAATGCTCACTTTTATTCCGTAGCGGCCATGATCCAGCAGTTAAGCGAAGTAAATAAAAACGCAGTATGCCCCGATATGGTCGTAGTCGGTATCCTGAATACTGATCGCACCCGGGATATGACGCCCACGCACGGGGCTGCATCCTACTATTTTAACGCAGATGCAATCAAAACTGCCGGAGGGGCAGAAAATTTCACCACTTTCATCCAAAAGGAACTAATGCCGTATGTCGAGGCGCATTATCCGGTTTCATCATATCGAACACTGATCGGACATTCATTTGCCGGTCTTTTTGTTATGAATACCTTAATTAAACATCCCGATCTGTTCAGCGCTTATGTTGCAATAGACCCGAGTTTATGGTGGGACAATCAAATCATATTGAAACAAGCCGAACTCACACTCGAGCAAAATAAATTAATCGATAAATCACTGTTTTTCGCGGTCGCACATACGATGGAACCATCTATGGATACGGCGCATGTCGTGTATGATACCACAGGCGCTACCTTGCACATGCGTTCTAATCTTTTATTTACTAAATATTTAATGGGCAGATCAAATAACGGATTACGGAAAAGCTGGAAATACTATGATAATGATAACCACTTCTCAGTCCCATTGATTGCTGAATATGATGCCTTACACTTCCTGTTTGATTATTACCCGTTTTCAGAAGGGAGTTTCGATCAGTTGACGGCCGACGTTATGGCGCAGCATTATGAAACTATCTCTGAAAAAATAGGATATATCATCTTGCCTCCGGAAGCATTAATTAATGACCAGGGTTACGTTTGGCTTCAACGCAAAGTGTTTGATAAAGCCTACTTCTATTTTAAACTGAACATTGATAACTATCCCAATAATGCTAATGAATATGACAGCATGGGGGATTTGTATATTGCAAAGGGGGATAATAAAAAAGCCATCGAATACCTTACAAAGGCCTTGGCTTGTAAAGATGTTACGCTGGAAACCAAACAAAAACTAGAAAAATTGAGGGCGATGAAAGTAAATTAGACAGCAGGACGGCTTGCCTATTCACGACTTTTGTTTTCTATGCCAGTATGACCAAAGAAAAGTGAATAGACAGACGATTAGCGCTATACTGTACTCCATGCAGTTGTTGCCTGGCCCAACTACAAACCATCCCTTCGACGCATGAATTAAACCGATGCCTACAATGAGAATAATCATGTGAGCAACGCATGCCGGTAAGACCAAACGATGAAAGATCAATGCGATACTGCTTGTGATCTGCACCAGGATGATGACCCAGACAAGTGCAACACCAAAACGTAGACCTAAAGAGCCAAGATAGCCCCCAAAGCCGGTAATCGTTCCGGGAGTAAAGCCATGAGCATCGTGTATTAATAAAATAACTGCTACCATTACGCGAACGATAGCGAAGCCCCCCTGGACGGTTGAGCGGCGGGTTGAACCAGCTTGTTTTCATAACCTTTTGTAACTGCTTTTGAAAAATCGATCCGGGGCTGCATAAAGGCAGATGTCGCGCCTTCGTCAACATCTGTAGCGGATCCGGTAATACCGGCAGGAATAACGCCATTGTATTGCCAGTTGGCAGCGCCATCGGCATTTAGTCGGTGATGAAGAATCTGAAAGTATTGAATCTGCAAACAGGCCAGTATTCGTTATGTTGACCATTTACTTGACTCTACATAACGTTTTGTGGTTACTTCAAAGCGCTGTCCGTCAATTGTTACGCGCAAATAAATGGGCAAAAGGTCATCGATAGTTGTCCTCGGTTTTTTTCCGAAAAAGAGGATACTCATTTTTGTTTCCATTTTTCAATCAGTTTTTAATAGTTAAAAATAGGTTTTAAGACCTCAGGATACAAGATGTCCATTTTCTGGATAGCTTGCCTGGCTTGAGTTTGGCCAGAATTCGGATACCAAGATTTCAATTTTGTTTTGGTATCCGAATTGGTCGCTTGAGATTTGGGTATTTTTAAGCTATTCTGAAAGTGATAAAAACAAAAAAGCCCGTAAAATCAATGATTTACGAGCTATTAAGATGTTTTGATTACAGATATTGTGGAGGTGAGGGGAATCGAACCCCTGTCCAAACATATTCTCCAAAAGCTTTCTACATGCTTATTCCGGTATTTATTGTCGGAGAATAGCAGGAGCCGGACAAACCAACTACTCTCTTAGCTGCATAGTCTTATGTTGCAGTCACAGCCTTCTGCAACAGCATTCTGTATTTATTTTTAGTCGGCGACGGAGCTTGGTAACAGACCAACCGGCCCACGCGGCCCTAATGACTATCTAATCACTGATTAGGCAGCCATGGCATACTGAGTATTGCCATTTGAATTTTGAGTATTCAGATTTACGTGCTGATTACCCAACGCACGGCATGCTTATACTTTCAAAGATCTACGCTGTCAAAACCGGGCACCCCCGTTTATTTGCTTAACTAACAAATTGCCTTCCCTCATAATTGAAATAGAAAAGCTTATATTTTCAAGGCCTGACTATTTGAACAGCCTGAATATATCTAACCCCAAAGCGTATGCCATTAATCCTAATAACAGGACCATACCTGCCATTTGGGCATATTCCATAAATTTATCCCCTGGCTTTCTTCCAGTTATCATTTCAATCAATGTGAATAACGCATGTCCGCCATCCAACGCAGGAATCGGCAATATATTCATTAAAGCCAGGATTAGGGAGAATAAAGCTGTGATTTTCCAGAAGCTTTGCCAGTCCCAGATGGATGGAAACATTTTGCCCATTGAAATTACTCCCCCCAACGATTCATTTGTATTGACCTTCCCGCTGAAAATAAGCTTCAATTGAAGCCAATAGCGTTCCAGTGTTAAATAACTTTTCCGAACCCCAGCGGGTATGGCCTCAATAAACGAATATTTTACAATTTTCTTATCCAACAATTCAAAAGCGGGTGTATAATAAAACCCAAAAATGCCACTTGCCGGAACCGTTACTTTTAGCTTGGAAGTATCATTCCCTCTTAAATAGCTGAGATAAGCTTCTTTGTTTTTGTTGTTCTGAACTTGTTTCCTTATATCAGAATAAAACAATATAGTATTGTCCATGCCAATGATTCTGTCTCCTTTTCGAAGTCCGATTTTTTCTGCGTAAGAGCCTGGTGCAACTGAATCTATTTCTGCCGGAACACGGGGTGCGATAAAGCCGAGATCTTTGTATTTAATAAGTTTACCCGCAAAATCTTTTGGGATATTAATAGTTTCTGTGCGGCCATCTCTGTCAACCTGAATAGTTTTGGAACCATACAAAATAATTTTTAGAGGAATTTCGATGAAGTCGTCGACATAATGACCGTCTATGCCTAATATTTTATCCCCATCTTTTAATCCAATGCTTTGTGCCAGTGAATCACTTGCGACGCCGTAGGTAAGTTTGTTGGTAGGTATGTATTCGTCCCCCCAATGCCAGGACATCAATGCATAAATCAGAAAGCCTAATATCAGGTTGACAGTGACACCTGATACCATGATAATTAATCGTTGCCAGGCAGGCTTGCTTCGGAATTCCCAGGGCTGGGGTGGTAATTTCATTTGCTCCTTGTCCATGCTTTCATCAATCATGCCCGAAATCTTTACATAACCCCCAAATGGAACCCATCCGATCCCATATTCTGTTTCTCCAATTTTCTTCTTGAATAAAGAAAACCAGGGATTCATGAAAATATAGAATTTTTCAACCCGGCATTTAAACCATTTGGCAGTCGAAAAATGCCCCAGCTCATGCAAACCCACAATTATGGAAATACATAATATAAATTGAAGTGTTCTAATTCCAATTGCAGACCAGTCAATTACTAATAGTGCCATATCTTGAAATACGCCAACAGGCGATACATTTAATGATTAAATCAGATTTGTTCAAAAATTCAGAGTTTTATCAACGAAGCGGCAAAATTACGAGCCTCCGCATCGCTGTCAAAATAATCTTCCAGCGAAGGTTGTTCAATGAAAGGAACATGTTGCATGGTTCGTTCGATCAGGTCAGTCATGTCAAGAAACCCGATACGATTCCGCAGGAAGGCATAAATTGCGATTTCATTTGCTGCGTTCAATACACAGGAAAGATTACCTCTTTTTATTAAAGCCTCAATGGCAAGACCGAGGTTTCTGAAAGTCTTCATATCGGGATCTTCAAATGTAAGTTTGTTTGGTTTTTTGAAATCATAACGAGGCAGGTCATTCTTAATCCGGTTGGGAAATGCCAATGCGTATTGAATCGGCAACTTCATGTCAGGCAAACCCAATTGAGCTTTAATACTGCCGTCTTCAAACTGGATCATACTATGTATTATGCTTTGCGGATGAATCACAATCTGGACCTGTTCAGGTTCCAGGTTGAACAACCACTTCGCTTCAATCATTTCCAATCCCTTATTCATTAAAGTAGCTGAATCAATGGTGATCTTTGCCCCCATGTTCCAGTTGGGGTGCTGCAGGGCATGGTCCCTTTTTACATTTACCAAAAAGTTTGGCTTCTTTCCCAGGAATGGCCCTCCTGAGGCAGTGAGAATTATTTTTTCAATACGGTTTCTGGATTCCCCAATAAGACATTGAAAGATGGCCGAATGCTCCGAGTCTACGGGTATGATCGGGGCCTGGTTTTCAACTGCTTTCCGCATGACTATGTCACCGGCTACCACCAAGGTCTCTTTATTGGCCAAGGCAATGGCCTTCCCGTTTTCCACAGCCTTCAGGGTGGGTTTCAGGCCAGCAAATCCTACAATACCAGCCAGCATGATGTCAAAGCTATCCATGCCAGCCACTTCTTCCAGTGCCTTCTCCCCCGCAAAAACTTTTACAGGCCTGGAAGCCAATGCTTCTTTTACCTTCAAATATTTTTTTTCGTCCCCTATCACTACAATCCCCGGCTCAAAAAGCAAAGCCTGTTTCACCAACAATTCATCATTGTTCTGGGCTGTTAAAATCTCCACAGAAAATTCCTCCGGGTTGGCAGCAATTACCTCCAATGCCTGTGTACCGATGGAACCGGTAGAGCCAAATAAAGCTATGCGTTTCCCAGGTTGGCTGTTTGACATGATCAGTTATAAAAATGGAAGTTTAAAAGTAAGGAAAATCATTCACGGAAGCACTCACTCCACATACTTTTCAAGTGGGTCAGCAAATGCACGGTCATTGCTGAGCCTGGGAACTTTATTTTGTCCACCCAACTTGCCGATGGATTTCATATAGTCAATGAACCCGTTTTTTTTCACTAGTTGTATATGCAGGGGTTGCAGGATATTCCCGGTAATAAGATCATCGTAATAAATATTTTTTGCTCTTAAATTACTATCGACTTTCATTTCAAACTGGTGCAGATCAACCGGTCTGTTTTCAAATTCAACGAACCATTCATGGAAGGATTTCCCCTCTCCCTGACGAATGATCATCGGGGCCACTGTAAATTCAGTGATATGAACCCCTTCCTCCTGGGCTGCTTTCATTAAGCTATATTCCACTTCTTCTCCAATTACATGTTCCCCAAAGGCGGAAATAAAGTGTTTAATTCTTCCCGTAACCAGCAAACGGTAAGGGTTCAAAGAAACAAACTTGACCGTATCCCCTAAATTATACCCCCAAAGTCCGGCATTACTATTAATTATCAAGGCGTAGTTTTCACCGACCTTAACATCTTTCAGGTTCATCCTCATTGGGTTTTCCTTGAACATTTCGGATGTGGGAATGAATTCAAAAAAAATACCACTATTGGTGTTTAATAACAATCCTTCGGCTTGTTGCGAATCCTGAAAAGCAAAAAAACCTTCCGATGCAGGAAAAGTTTCAATCGTGTCTATTTTCTTACCAATGCTCTCAAACAATTTGGCTTTATAAGGTTCAAAATTGACACCACCGTGAACCAACACGGAAAGATTTGGAAATATATCAATGATCTTTTTACCACTGACCTGGATCAAACGGTCAAAGTACATCTGCACCCAAGGAGGAATTCCACTGATAAGGGTCATGTTTTCGTGAAGGGTCTCTTCAATGATTTTGTCCAGCTTTGACTCCCATTCTTCTACGCAATTGGCTTCATAAGAGGGTAATTGATTGGTACGCAGATAGCGGGGTACATGATGATTCACTATTCCACTCAGCCTTCCTGTGGGAATACCCCCTACTCTCTCCAGCTCCGGTGAACCTGACAGAAAAATCATCTTGCCATCGGAAAACTTGGTATTTCCGGTTTCGGACATATAACACAACAAAGCATTGCGAGCAGTATTGATATGATTAGGGATGGAATCCTTGGTGATAGGAATGTATTTTATCCCACTGGTAGTACCGGAAGTTTTGGCCAGGTAGATTGGCCTGCCTTTCCATAGAATATTATGTTTCCCCTCTTTTACCTGGTCTATGTATTGCTTTAACTGTTCATAATCTCTTACAGGGATTGCATTTTTGAATTCTTCGTAAGTCTTTGCCTCTGACAGATGGTGTTCTTTACCAAAAACAGTTTTACTACCAACCCGCAATAAATTTTTAAGAATAGCCTCCTGGTCTTCAATGGCCGAGGCCATTTCCTTTTGAATAGTCCTATTAATAAAGGAGGCAAAAGGTTTCGCTAAGAATGATTTAAACTTCATATGGGCTGGCCCGCAAAATTAGCAAACAAACGTACGTGAATTCATTCAATAGCTGCGAATATTGATAAATGCTGTTAATTTTTCCGGGTCGTCTAAATCGGGGGATTTCTGGTCAAAGAGCCTGCCGCACAAGC
>Ga0207127_10285_pt1 | contig 10725 bp, 9 predicted proteins | sample Alteio_BWMinHeat_17_FD_153574 | JGI IMG/M metagenome (GOLD analysis project Ga0207127, IMG submission 153574) | Enriched cells from forest soil in Barre Woods Harvard Forest LTER site, Petersham, Massachusetts, United States -... | ecosystem: Environmental > Terrestrial > Soil > Temperate forest >...
GAAGGGTTCGGGTCCGGATGACAAACCTCTTTCATGAACAAGCAGGTAATTGGCAGGAGTAGTAAAGGCAGAGCGATGGGCTTCGGCATTTCTAATGAGCACACAGCCTACCTCATAATTTACAAAAAACCACTTGTGAAAATCAAAGGCAAGGCTGTCCGCTGATTCAATAGCTTTCAATTGATCATCGAATTCTGGTAATAGCTTCGGTATAGATCCAAAGGCGCCGTCAATGTGAAACCATAGATTTTCTTCCCTGGCAATCCGAACCAGTGAACCAAGATCATCGATGGCACCTGTGTTCACCGTACCTGCATTACCAATAATACAAAATGGCTGCAAGCCCGCCTGCTTATCTTCTATGATCATTTGCTGCAAAGCGTCGGTACGGATTTTATAGTGTTCGTCCACCGGAACTTTGCGAAAGTTCTCAGTTCCGATCCCGATGCATTCCACCGCTTTAATAAGGCAATTATGAGTTTCAGAAGCACCATAAACTATCAATTGGCCTCGGATAGCCTGAAGCCCTTTTTGTTTAATATTTTCATCGAAATTATTTCTGGCCACCAGCAAGGCTGTAATATTGGCTATGGAACCACCGCTGGTAAGAATTCCGCTTGCTGTTTTAGGAAATCCAAACAATTCTTTGCTCCATTCGATCACTTGTTTTTCTACGTATACGGGAGCATGCTCTCCTATTGCCAGGTTGGCATTCATGCCGCTGGCAAGCATATCGGCCAGCATGCCCATCGGGGTACCCCCACCCTCCACCCATGACCAGAAACGCGGATGAATATTGTTTTTATTAAATGGAAGGACCTGGTTGAGAAAATCCTGATAGACGGAGTCTGCATCCTGTGGAAATTGGGGCAAAGCTTGTTGCAGGCTATTGATAGCATACCTGGACGGTTTTTTCCATGCTGGTTTTTCGCGCACAGTTTGTAGATAGGTCATCATATCATCAATCATCTGATGACCCAAAACCCGGATTTCCTCCCAATCGGAGGGATCCAGGGTTTCTTCTTTTAATGCCAGGCTATCCGGTTTGACTTTCATTCTTTTATGTTTTTTTGTTTGAGGCAGGAATTCTGCCCGTACTTTTTTTCGTAATGTTTTTTTTTGTTAAAAAATTTACATTCCTCCTATTTGCATTCAATCATTCCTACTTTAATTGTCACGGTCATCATTCAGGGCAAATGTCACGGCTGCCCTCGCATGAATCATCGTTGTGTCAAAGGCTGGAACGGGGCAATCTTCCTGTTTAATAAGCGAAGGAATTTCCGTGCAACCCAAAATAATTCCTTCTGCCCCTCTCTCAATCAGTTTATGAATGATGTGTACATACCTTTCTTTGGTTTTGCCCGGAAAAACTCCTTTGTTTAATTCAGAAAATATAGACGAATTAACAAAATACCTGTCTTCAGGGTCCGGGATAAGGGTTTCGATTCCATAGTCTGACAATTTTCTTTTAAGGAAGGATTCTTCCATAGTGACCTGGGTACCCAAAAGGCCCGCTTTTTTAATTCTCTGTATTTTAAATTTCTTTGGCCGTTTCTTCCCCGATATGGATTAATGGAATTTGAATATTTGCCTGGACGATGTCTGCCGCCATATGCATGGAATTTGCACAAATCAGGAGGCACTCAGCACCTGCGTTTTCAAGGGTTTGGGCAATAGCTGCCAGTTTTTTACCGATAGCCATCCAATCAGCTGTCAGATCCGGTTTGATTTCTGCAAAATTAACCGAGTATAGCAAAATCCTTACGGTATGCAAACCCCCCAATCTTTCATTGCTGATTTGGTTGATTCCCCTGTAATAATCAATGGTTGAAACCCAGCTGGTTCCTCCTATCAGACCTATGGTTTTCATGTAATGATTTTTTCATGATTGTAATATTCATTTTTTAATATCGGGACCTAGAGTTTCAATCGTAAAATTGGGCACAATCTTCCGTCCCCCCAACCCGTTTTTTGCTGAATCTATGGATGGGGTAAAATGTAAAATTCATAAAAATATTTTACATAAAACAGATGCAGATTCTTTAATTTTGACTATATCAGATTCATAAATCCAAAAAAAATGATACCCGAAGATTATTTATACATGCAGGTAGCTGGCGGCATCGAAAAAATGATCGGTGAGGAAGTATTAAAGATCGGGGATAAGCTTCCATCCGTAAGAGTGCTGAGTGAAGAATACGGAATCAGCATGGGCACGGCATTTCAGGCGTATTATTATTTGGAAGGAAAGGGTTTGATTGAGGCGAGGCCCAAATCAGGCTACTATGTCCGGTTCAATTTCAGAAGATTTCCGCAATTACCGAAGGTTTCGGATCCTGAGCCGGTAGAAAGGGAGGTGAGTGTGGAAGAAATGATTTCCTCAGTCTTTAAGCATATGTCTTCTGAGGACATTAACAATTTCTCCATACCCGCTCCTCCTGTTGAATTGTTGCCGGCTGCTAAACTAAATAAAGCCATTGTCCATTCTTTACGTGCCTCAAAAAATCATGCACTCGCCTATGAAAATGTACAGGGGAATAAAGATCTGCGTAAACAACTGGCAAAACAGGCATTCAACTGGGGAGGGAAATTCTCTGAAGAAGATATCATTGTAACCGCGGGTTGTATTGAAGCCCTGGTGATGTGCCTGAAGGCTGTTACCAAACCGGGAGATACCGTTGCTATCGAAAGTCCGAGCTATTTTGGGATATTCCGGATTATAGAGAGTTTAGGATTAAAAGTTTTGGAGATTCCCACTGATCCTGTTACCGGTATTGATTTAGATCATCTGGCGAAAGGGATCAAAAAATTTTCCATAAAGGCCTGCGTTTTTGTTCCCAATTTCAGCAACCCACTGGGCAGCTGTATGCCTGATGAGAAAAAGAAAATGCTGACAGACCTGATCACTAAACACAGAATCCCTTTGATTGAAGATGATATTTACGGTGAATTATACTTTGGCCGAAATCGTCCTAAAACCTGCAAGACATTTGACAGGGAGGGATGGGTTCTACATTGCAGTTCTTTTTCAAAATCACTGGCTCCGGGTTATAGAATAGGCTGGGCCATTCCCGGAAGATTCACCCAGGAAGTCCTGCGCCTAAAAACGGTGCATACGTTTGCAAGTCCGTCCATAACCCAACTGGCTATCGCTCATTTCCTGGGTATTGGCCGATACGAATATCATTTAAAAAAGTTAAGAAAGTCATTGCATACTCAATGCCTTCGGTATATTCAAGGCATCATGCAATATTTTCCCGGTGATACAAAAGTGTCAAGGCCTCAGGGAGGTTTTGTACTATGGATAGAATTGAACAGGCAGGTTAACGCCTATAAGCTGTACCAGGAAGCACTCAGACATAGAATATCGATTGCACCGGGACAAATCTTTTCAGTTCAGGGCCAGTTAGGAAATTGCCTGCGAATCAGTTATGCAAGACCCTGGGATCCTGAGATTGAAGATGGACTGAAAACTTTGGGAAGATTGGTGAAAAGAATGCTCGATTGAATCTTGAATGTAAAGATTTTTAAGAATATATCCGTTCGATGGCGTCCCTGTATTTTTCCATGATCACTTTTCGCTTCAGACTGAGTTTGGGTGTCATCTCCCCGGTTTCAATACTCCATTCCTGCCGAAGCAATTCGAATTTTTTTATTTGCTCGACATGATTAAAATATTTATTATAGTTTTCAACTATCCCCTTGTATAATTCCAACACTTTAGGATGAAGTATGATTTCCTCATTTGATGTGAAGGTAATTCCGTTTTGTTTGCACCAGTCCTTCAGGTGCGGAAACGATGGGACAATTAAAGCGCCTACAAATTTTCTTTCGGCTCCAACTACTATTACCTGCTCAACCAGTATCGATTCCTTCAATTTATTTTCGATGGGAAGCGGAGCAACATATTTGCCGCCGCTGGTTTTAAACATTTCCTTTTTTCGGTCAGTGATCTTAAGAAATCTACTATCGGTCATCATGCCAATATCTCCCGTATGAAACCATCCATCCGTAACCGCCTCGGCCGTGAGATCCGGACGTTTATAGTAGCCCATCATTACATTTGGTCCCTTGCAAAGGATCTCGCCATCTTCAGCAATTCTCACCTCCACCCCTTCCAGAATCGGCCCTACCGTCCCAATCATCCTGTCCTTTGCTTCATAGCTGTTGACACTGATTACCGGTGAAGTTTCTGTCAGGCCGTAACCTTCAAGAATCGGAATTTGGGCGGCGGTAAAAATTCTTACCAAACGGACCTGCAGGGCGGCTCCCCCACTTACAATGCATTTAATATTATTCCCCAATCCTTCCCTCCATTTGTTAAAAATGATTTTGTTTGCAATTGACAATTGAAACCTGTATCCTATTCCTTGGCGCTGATTGAGCTCGAATTTGGTCGACAGCCCGTGGGCCCAGTAAAATAATTTCTTTTTTAGACCTGTCAGCTCAGCACCTTTTTGCATGATGCGATCATATACCTTTTCAAGCAAGCGCGGTACCGTTACAAATAAATGAGGCTGCACTTCTTTCAGATTCTCCCCTATGGTGTCCATACTTTCAGCGTAATATATAGAGGTGCCCTTGAACAAATACAGGTAGGAAACCATTCTTTCCAAAATATGATTGAGAGGCAGGAAGCTCAAAGCGCGTAAATGATTTCCGGGAGGAAAACATTTGAGGCTGGCCATCACATTGGTTAAAATATTTTTATGGGAAAGCATGACTCCCTTGGGTGTTCCGGTAGTCCCCGAAGTATAAATGACCGTGGCCAAATCCTCATATTTAATGCCGGAGGTAATGGTCAAAATCCTGGCAAGGATCTCCTTATCTGGTTTTACCAGCAATTCCTTCCAATGCCTGGCATTGATTACATGTTCAAAAGTATAAATCGCCTGCAGACTGGGAACCCGATCCTTGATGCTTAAAACCTTGTGAAACAATTCTTCATCATTGACAAAAGCGATCTTCACCTGCGCATCATTCAAAACGAACTCCAGTTCATTAACGTTAATAGTTGGATAGATGGGGGTCAGGACGGCACCGGTTTGCTGAACGGCAAGATCCAACAGCAACCATTCCGGTCGATTTTTTGACAGGATAGCCACTTTATCTCGTCCCTGCTCGCTCATATCTCCGCCATTGATGCCCAGGGTGAGAAGTCCCGCACATAATTGATTAACTGTCTCGTGTACTTCCTGAGTGCTATAAGTTTTCCACTCACCATTTTCCTTGGCAGCAAGCATATCTGGAATAGGTGTTCCTTCGAGTTGGTACTGAATGCAATCAAACAATCGGGTGGGTTGGGTCATAGCCGTTCGTTTTATTTGGAAACCAGACCGTGGTAATATTGCCCTGGCGGCAACTTTAAGATTCTGCCTTTTTGGAAATTAATAAATCGGTTATATTCCTCTGCGTGCAAATTGATCCAAGTTTGAAAAGCAGGAAGGTTTTGGGCAGATCCGAATAACCATTGGTTGTAGGCATCGAACATGCCTTCTTTAAGGAGCTGCTGATGATAATCGAAAAGACGGAATGGGAATTTGGTTGCATATTTGGCAAACCAATCTACAATAAACCTGCCCTTCAAGGTCATTAATGATTCCGCCGTAATTCCTTTGGACATAACAGGGGACTGTTTGCCCATTTCAGCCAGGTAGGCAGAAACAAAAGGGTTTTTGTTGTTCTGATTTTTTTGGAGATTAACGTCCGAGAAAAGTTTTTTATACCCATCCACCAGGATCGCTTTTATCTCCGGCGTCCGCTTGCTGTAACTTTCAAGATTTACAAAAATCTCCCCATAAATCAGACTCCATACCTTATCAAGGGTGAAATAATAATATTTACTCGCATTATAATAATTTGAAGAATAGTTGGGATCTGTTTCAATCCCTTTTTCCCATATTTTGATTGCGTCATAATCCTGTTTGGACCATAGCATTTCTCCATACTCATTGTACAGCTCCCCGCTAGCCGGGAAACGTTTGATTCCCTGCTTGTACATTTTTTCACACTCTTTTATCTCTTCAATGGCTTTGTAGTTCATGCCGAGGATCTGATAGCATTGGGGATCTGCATCCTTTCGATCTATCAGAGGTTTGACCGTTTCTATCGCCTTGCTGTAATTTTTCTGGAGGTAATAAGCAAAGGCAAGCTCTTTCAATACTTCAAGGTTACGCGGTTCTACCTTCGTTGCCTGAGTCAGAACTACTATAGCATTGGGAAAATCACCCTGACGCGTATATGTTTTGGCCGTTTCAAGCAAGCTATTAACATCCTGTTTTTGAGCAAATAATGAAAATCCGGAAAAGGCTGATAATCCGAATAAAAAAACGAATCTTTTCATATTGTTCAAAGATAGAGATTTCATTTTAGTGCTGGAACTGTCCTGATTTCAGGAAATCATATGTGTAAGCAAACCATCCCGGAGTTTGGGCTCAAACCAGGTGGATTTCGGAGGCATCACCTGACCCGTGTCGGCAATGTCAAACAGTTGCTGTATACTTAGCGGATATAGGCTAAATGCAAGTTTCCATTCCCCGCTGTCCACTCTTTTTTCCAGTTCCTGCAGTCCACGGATACCTCCCACAAAATCTATTCTTTTATCTGTTCTGGGGTCCTTTATGGAAAGAATCCTGTCCAGAATATTTTCCTGGAGGATGCTGACATCCAGCAGCCCTATCGGATCTTCCCGGTAAGAGTCTTCCTTTGCAATGAGTTCATACCAGCTCCCATTTACGTACATACCAAACTGGTGAAGACGATGGGGTGAAAATGATTTTTGGGTTTTTCCAACGAGGAAATCATTTTCAAGACTTTTCAATAATTCTGCTTCGGTCAGACCGTTAAGGTCTTTGACAACCCGGTTATATTCCAATATATGCAGCTGATCAGAAGGGAATAAAGTAGTTAGAAAATAATCTGCCTCTCCCAGGTTCTTTTCTCTCAAGGCGGCTCTTACCCGGGCTGCTGAGGCAGCGCGATGATGACCATCTGCTATATATGTAGAGGAAATCTTATCGGCAAACAATTTTGTGATGCGATCATTGGTGGCATCATCATTGATTACCCAAACCATATGCTGGACACCGTCATCAGCGATAAAATCATACTCTGGATGATGACTCGATTTCCAGTCTTCAATTGATTTATGCAGGGTTTCATCCGTCTGATAGGCAAGAAAAACATTCCCGGTTTGCGCCCCCGTTGTTTTGATATGGTTTATACGGTCCAACTCCTTGTCTGGCCTGGTGAGCTCATGCTTTTTAATGATACCGCTCTCGTAGTCATCCAAGGAACTGACACAAACAAGACCAGTCTGGTTCCACCCACCACCTGCTATTCCCCGCCCAGGCATCATCAGCTGATAAATATAGTAACACCCCTTTTCATCCTTATGTAAAATTCCTTTTTTCAGGAAAGCATCTAAATTTTCTTTTGCTTTATCATACACCTGACTGCTGTGAATATCAATATCTTCAGGGAGATCAATTTCTGATTTTGTGATGTGCAGGAAAGAATCGGGATTGCCTGCAGATTCGGCTTTCGCTTCCTTGCTATTCAGAACATCATAGGGGCGGGAAGCAACTCGTTTTGCAAAACCAGGTTTTGGTCTTACTGCTTTGAAGGGTTTAATATTGGCCATGTTCAAATTGTAATTTAGCCCTTTCGCCGGGCGAATTCTTTCATGAGATCAGTCAGGGCTTTCACACTTTCCAGCGGAAGGGCATTGTATAAAGATGCCCGGAACCCTCCAACGCTCCTGTGTCCTTTTATTCCGATCATTCCATTTTCCTTGCAGGCGTCCAGAAATTCTTTCTCAAGCACGGCATCTTTCATTATGAATACCACATTCATCTTGCTGCGATCTTCCATTCGCACCGTGGGTTGGAAGATGGTAAGTTTGTCTAAGGTGTCATAAAGCAATTGGGCTTTCGTTTCATTTACTTTTTCAATGCCAGCAACGCCTCCCTTCGCTTTCAACCAGCGTAGAGTCAGCATGCAAATGTAAATCGCAAATACAGGAGGGGTATTCAGTAAAGAGCCTGCTTCAATGTGCTGACGATAGTCCATCATGGCTGGCAACTTCCGGATCACTTTGCCCAGAATATCCTTTTTTACAATTACGATATTGACACCCGCGGCACCCATATTTTTTTGGGCTCCCGCATAGATCAGGCTGAATCGATTGAAATCCATCGTACGGCTCATGATATCGCTGCTCATGTCTGCAATTAACGGAATACCAGTGTCCGGGACAAAATGTGCCTGTGTCCCTTCTATCGTATTGTTGGTGGTAAAATGAAAATATTTCGCGAGGGGTGGAATGGTAAAATCTTTGGGGATATAGGTATAATTCTTGTCCTTTGAAGAGGCGACAATTTCGACTTTTCCAAACAATTTCGCTTCTTTAATAGCCTTGCTACCCCAAACGCCGCAGTCGAGATAGGCTGCAGTTTCATCCTCATTCAATAAATTCATGGGCACCTGGAAGAATTGGGTGGAAGCACCGCCGTGCAAAAACAATACTTCGTGTTCATTGTCCAAGCCCATTAATTCTTTGACAGTCGCGACAGATTCATCAATTACTTCCTTGAACAGGGCTGTTCTGTGACCAATCTCCAGGATGGATAAACCTGTCTGGTTAAAATCAAACAGCGCCTTTCCAGCCTGTTCAAGGACTTCTTTGGGTAATATACTGGGCCCTGCATTGAAATTGTGTACCACGATCCGTTTTTTTGTTAAAAAGAGGTGCAAAGATATCCCTAAACGCAGACTTAACCAAGCATCCAGATAAAGGGTAGTGGTACAGTTTGAAAATATTTAATGTGATTTATGATGAGTTGCATAATCAAGCGCTAAATAACGAAAATGATATGCTCCTTCAACTTCGTCTACACCTATTTTATCGGCATTTCCTTTCTGGTAAATGACCTTGTCTTCATTTACGTATTTTGACCATTTATATTTAGATTCTCCATTTAATAGCTTGTTTCTTTGAACCTTAATGACTTTATTTCTTTCATAATAATAAAACCATTCAACAAAGCCATTAAATGAAATGGTGACCTTGCTAATTTCTTTTTTACTATTATCAGTAAAATAAAAATTCCAACATCTGTAAGCGTAATTATCGTTTATATAAGGTACGCTATCGCACTCACTTAACAAAGTAACTTTTTGATCATTGATCACAAATACAAGACTATCAATATTTTTTATGATTAATGCTATTGGCAATTTTTGACTATAAGCAGAAAAATTACTTAACAGAATGATTATAAAAAACAAATATTTAATTACCATATTTAGAAGGTTTAATTATCAGTAAGCCTAACAATATCTTCAATACTCATAATTCTTTTAATCAATCCTGCTTCCATTGCCGGGTAGTGGTACAGTTTGGATTTATGCAAATTCACTCACTCAAATTGGATAATAATTTACATGCGGTTTGGAGAAATAGTCCTCTATTACTGCCTGGAGTAACATCTCGCCAATTATTTTGCGAAGGATGAAGAATTGTTTCTTTTATTACAGCACCGTTGGTTATAATTCTTTTGAATCTTTCAGAACCTCGGTTTGTGCTTTTAACATTAGATCGTAAATTCTGTTATTAATAAATCTTATTTTTTGTAATGGTTCTGCTATCTGCTTTCTAGGATGAGGTCCATCAAAATAGAAATACCAAAAACTTTGTATTCTACCATTAGACATACCCTTGAGAATATATACAATTAGCGCCGGATTATTTAGGACCTTTTTTATTAGTCCGTTCTGAAAATAGTTAACTGCATCACTGTCCCAGTGTCCACCAATTGCAATTGAAACTATTTTCCTACAATATAGGGTGTCATTAATAGTTTTTAATTCATTAAATAAATTAATAATGTGTTGTTCCGCTTGATCAATTAGTAGAGCAGGTTTATGATTAATGTCAGAATCATCGCCGTAAAGCTCATCTAATTGTTTAAACGTACTAGGAAATTCATCAAAGAACTTTTTTTTGTAAATATTAACCAAATCGCTGGATGACGATGTTGACTGCACGTATAATTGCTTTAATTTCTTTGCCTTTAGCATTAAACTATCATTTGAATAATGATTAGGAGCTGATATGTTTTGAGTGAACGAATTTTGAATAAATAATGTTGTAAAAATCAATAATAATAATATACTGTATCGCATATAAAATATCTATTGCCCCCAATATTAGGTAGTGGGTCAGTTCAAATTTTTGCAAATTATATACCACTCCATATTTTGCTTTTATATATTAACCATTTTTTTTCAGGGTCATATTGGAAGTTTACAGTTAGCGCCCCGCCATTAATTAAATGAACTTCCTTCTCTTTATAAGATGCAGAGAATGGTAATACGGTAATATAAAAATTACCTTTTTCTAATCCCAAAGGCGAAATGCCAACTAATGTTATATTTCCCCCATTCTCCTTTATTGTTTTTTTATACTGAAAGCTTTCTAAATAGATAATTTTATACCCATTTATTTCTTTGGGCCAACTGTCTCCAACAAAATATTCACGTTTTACATAAATGATTTTATTTTTTGAAGAATTTAATGAGAAGCTACAATACTCTTTTAGTGAATATAAATAAACATTATTAAGATTGTTTAAGCCGTCAGTATCCATCCCATTCTGCGCATAACATTTCGCAGTTTCAATAAATAGAAGCATACACAAAAGCAATTTAAACTTCATGGTTTCA
>Ga0207127_10288_pt1 | contig 10663 bp, 12 predicted proteins | sample Alteio_BWMinHeat_17_FD_153574 | JGI IMG/M metagenome (GOLD analysis project Ga0207127, IMG submission 153574) | Enriched cells from forest soil in Barre Woods Harvard Forest LTER site, Petersham, Massachusetts, United States -... | ecosystem: Environmental > Terrestrial > Soil > Temperate forest >...
CTGGCCTTAGGGTAACGCAGGCGTGCAAGGGCTCGAGGTCGCGATGCGGATTGGCAATCAGGGATACGGCACTTACGTTTTGATCCTCATAGGAAGCCTGCGCAGCCTGGGGCGCAACGTGTCCGAAGCCCGGCACCGTGAAGAGAGAAAAACAGAAAAGCAAAACACTTGATGAGCGCATGAGCCGACAAATTCCCTTCAGAAAGCGCCGAACGCGCAACTACGAAGCGGCTCTGTACACTCCCGCCCGTCGACGTACGATGCGGTCAAATCCTTTCGAGTTGTCGGTTGCAACCACGGCAAAAAGAACTGCCTTTGGGCCACTTGGGGTGGCCACAGCGCATTGATAGGCCGGACGTCACAATTTCGCATCTCAATCAGATGAACTAGGAGGACGCCGTGCCAGATGATCAAAGGTGAAAGTACAGGTAGGGGAAGAACGCCAAAAAGATTACGTTGTTGAAGGGATAGCGTGTTCTACATCGATTCAACCAAATTGTGGTGGCGTTGGGGTGGGTGTGGAAGCCGAAAACTCTCCTCAGGCGGTGAGAATCGTTGCTCGTGCGAGTGCCAGCATAACGAGAAAGGAGATCTCATGAACAGGAAAAGTTTTCCGCGCGCGATGGGCGCATTCTTACTTGTAATCGGGCTACTAGGAACCACGGGTTCGGCAGACGACAAAGAAAAAGACCAGGATCGTCTCCAGAACGCCGGCACGGTGTTGAAGGAGATTTTGAATATCCCGGATGACATCCCCCAGGACCTCCTCGATAAAGCAGACTGCGTGGTTGTTTTCCCATCGGTGCTTAAGGCCGCCTTTGTGGTCGGGGGAAGCTATGGGCGCGGCGCGATGACATGCCGCAGAGGCGAGAACTTCAATGGTCCATGGGGTGCGCCCTCAATGATGGCCCTTGAAGGTGGCAGTGTGGGTTTTCAGATCGGGGGGCAAGCAACAGACTTCGTCCTTCTAGTGATGAATGATCGCGGTGCCAATGGAATTCTGAGCAGCAAAGTGAAGCTCGGAGCAGATGCGTCGGTAGCAGCTGGGCCGGTTGGCCGTGATGCGTCGGCCGAAACCGACGTCTCGATGCGAGCCGAAATCCTCAGCTATTCGCGAGCGCGCGGCCTGTTTGCGGGCATTTCACTCGAAGGGTCGACGATCCGGCCTGACAAGGACGCGAACGAGAGTATGTACGGGGAGAAAATCTCGGCCAAAGACATTGTACTGGCGAACGAGACGCAGATTCCTTCAGCGGCAGAGGGCTTGATCTCAACCCTCAACACCAAAACGCCAAAGCACAAGGCGACGTAGCGGTTCATGCTCCCAAGGAAAATTTGGTTCTGGCGGACAAATTGCAATGTCTCGGAATGCTTGCTTCAGGTTCCAAATCTACAGCATTCGCCAGGGTCTCTTTGGTCTGAGGCAGTGAGAAAGGGTTGATCGTGAAGTCCCGCGCCTCCTAGCCACGTTCGGGACCGTCTGCTAGCAAGCGATTAGGCCTTGATTGCGAGCAGTCGGAAGGGCCCGCAGGATTGGTGTCGATAGTGGCGGAGTTGCGAGAAGAGAGAACAAGTCTGGCGGTTTCAACGAATTTAGTCGGCGAATGCAATACGATCAGAAACCGATGGTTCGGCGAAAGCAACTTGACTTTTCCCGCGCATCCATTGCGATAGGGACAGCGATTCGCCGCCTCCCGAATCTCAGTCTGGTGGAAGAAAAGCCTGACTGGGATATTGGAAAACGCACCTCTCGCATGCTTCACAAGTTGCCTGTGCGATTTTGATTCAAAACCATGATTCACCGCTGCGGCTTAAAGCTGGCTTGCGGAAAAGCTTTGGTTTTGGGTGGAGCAGCGCTTCACGAAAATCTGCCCTGCTTTAACATCACCGCTGGCGCCTTTATTCGCTAATTGCGTGAGGCTGGCCTCAAGCTGAAGCCCTGCTGATCCAGAGCGACACAGCCACGCAACCAGTCGCTGTGCGGTGACGACACAGGCAGAGATCGTCGCGATCTTGAAACAAGGCGGGGGAGGATTACGGTTTCTATAAGGAAGTTCCCTAAGAACAGCCCGGCGCCGCGATTTGACGCCGGGTAGTACGCATTCGACAGCGCGGCCGACGCCAGATCGCCACCTATGGTCGAGTAGTTCGGCTGGAGCTTCACTCTCGTCCACTACTTCCCATCAATTTCGAACTGGCGCCTGCGTATGTGGATGGGTCTTTGAGCGTTGCATCTCATGCGGCGGACCTTTCCGGAGGATTCCTTTGGGTGGCGCCGGCGGACAGACTGCTTGCTGGCGATCGGGCGACCTCTCGCAACAATTGTCGCCACAGCGCCAAACACAATCTCTTCCTTACCAGCACGTCGGACACATTTTAGCGGTCGGTATTTTCAGCCGATCAGGCAACCCGCCTCGCTCTTTGTCACCGCAGAAGCCGGCTCAACGTTTGGCTACCAAGGCACCAGAGAGTCGAGAGCCTTTCGTCGAAGCATCGGTTTCTGATCGCGTTGCATTCGCCTAGTGGAATCGTTGAAACCGGACTGCACGTTGTGCCTTCAGAGAAAAAGGCGAGAAGGATCGCCTGAGACCTACAATGGGACATTTTCTCCGGTCCGGTTTGAAAGCAAAAGTTAGGGAATTGCGGCGCTTTCCAGCGATTTTCGGAGGAATGCAGCCCAGCTTCTCTGCATCCCGGACTGCGTGGCGGAGCGGTGACGATTCGAACCCTCGGTACAGGTCTCGCAAACGGCAGATAGATTACTTCCTCAGGATTCTCTAAGGACATAACGGGCGATGCGACGGTCGCTTGCGTCAAGGGATATCCAATTTTCGCGTAGACGTGCAAGTACCCGACAGTTTGGTGATTTACAACAGCAAGATTTCCAGCATTAGGAAGAGAGCCAAGGGCGTTCCGCAGGTCACCGCATGAATCGGTGAGCAGCCAAATCCTATTGAATCGCGGCACCATAATCTGCCGCTGTACCAGTGCAACTGATTCTGAATCAGTTGCTCAGTCAGACCCGTGAGCCCTAAAGATAAGGGATCATCTGTTGACGGCCCAGTGACGGTTCGAAATCTTCGTGACCTGGAATCCGCCAGCCTGATGATTTCAAAGTTGTCAGGGAATTCGCGCGAATAAGCAACAATTTAGAATTGGCACCTTAATATTATTAAGGATGCCGGGACGTCCGCGCGACTGGACTTTCGATCATGACGCGTCTCGCGACAAGGCAGTAGCCCCGTTGAAACTTGAACCCCTTCCTGCACCGTTGCCCCAGCGCAAGCCGTTTAATGGCAGACGCCAAGCCCTTCTGGTCTGCGCTCTACCACTTATTAACCCAAACGGATACATGAGGATTACGAATATCGAAGACCATCGATTTATGAAATGTTGACGAGATGTATCGGATCAGGAATGCGTGGCAACTTCTTGAAGGTGAATGATTTGGTGGCCAGGGAGGGAGTTGAACCCCCGACGCCAGCCTTTTCAGGGCTGCGCTCCACCGACTTTTTCTGCTTTCTGGATTCGCAGCTGGTTCCTCAGATGAACACGAAAGCCAGCCATTCTCCTCCTTAAATGGAGAAGAGGAGAATGACAAGAGTGATCCGGACGGACTCATAGCATCCGATTGGTATGAATCCACGCATGGCACCGAGTACAGAGTGTAATCAAGTTTTCTTCGGAGTCGGCTCCGCACTGACTGCGCAACTTCTTGTGGTGAACCTCGAGGTTTTCGAATGATCCGCACCTCTGGCAACGCCAGGCATCGCGCTCGAGAATCTGCCGTCGTAACTCTGCGTATACCTCATCATTGAGTCGGATTGGCGGTTGCTTCGGCCAACTCCGCATCATGAGGCCTTCTGATACACGCTTTCCAGAAATTGTTGTTTCTGTTCCTCGGACAGGAAGTTGAACGTCCGCGACAACGCTTGCAACAGGACCGCGGGATCGCCATTTTCCAGGTGAGCTCCAGCCAAGAAGTCCGCACAGATCATTTCCAGGCAGTACCCTCGCGACTTGTCCGTGCCTAGCATCAGGGTGGCGGTTGCGATGGCTTGTTCAAGGATGGGAATCTGGCTTTTGTAGAGTTTGAAGTAGATAATCTCCCAGGGCTCGGTTTCTTTGCCATTGAGCTTTTGCTCGACTTCGCGCTGGAACTCTTCTTTGGGCAGGGTCCGTGCTTTGTGCAACCAGGTTGCACAATCGAAGTCTTGCCCGTCCCGCCGGGCCACTTTGGCCAGTTCCAGCCCCTTGGTCCAACCCACTTCCTTCAACTCTTTCCGCGCCTGCGACGGCAGGTGCTCGTGGATGGACATCAGGTAATAAGCCTTTCTCCTCGATTCCGGGAACCGCCGTTCCAGGAACTCGTCAAAGGACTTCAATTTCTCCACACGCCAATACTGCCCGGCCCGCACCTCACACAGATAGCGGCCCAGTTCGACAAACCGTGTGTCCCGCTCCGCCTCTTTGCGGCGTTCCCAATCGAGGATCTGGTCGATCTTGGTCAGCACGAACCGCGCCCGCTTGGGATTCAGCTTGGGTAGCATCGGCGGATTCCTAGAAATGAAGCTGGTTAAGCCAATCAAGGTCTTGTCCTGGCCGCCGGATTAAGTTGTTCTCGACAAGCTCGGGCCGCCCCAGGCAGAAACCGAGGTAGGGGCAACTGGTACACGGGTTCTGCGGGAATCGGATGCCACTGTGAGCGGGGAACTGAGCCGATTCGATGCGGTGTATGGTGTCAACGACTTGCTGCCCGAATTCTTCGCGCTGCTCCTCGGTGATGGTGGTGCGGAAGTATTGGATCTCCATCAGGCGTTTGCGAACGAAGACGATCTGAGCCACTTCGGGGATACCCGTGATCCAGGAGTAGCAGATCAGCTGCGGATCGAGAGCCAGCAGTCCCTGGGGCTCTTCGGGGTAGCGGCTGGAGGTCGTTTTCCACTCCAGCAGACAGCGAGTCCCATCCAGTTGCCCGATGGCATCCACATAGGCGACGAAGTCATTGCCAGGGGAACAAGCAATGGACTTCGTGAACTTGACCTGGAGGTTTCGCTGGGGCTGCCGGATGCGGACACGATCCTCTTGTGCGAAACGATCCAGCAACTGAATGCCTTGCTGAAGCAAACGGTCCCAGGTATCGCGGTGGGAGTACACGAGACGGCTTTCGCGGTGAACCGCCCACTCCCGGAACCATACTGCACCTGGGTCTTCGCGGCGGAAGTAGGCACCCAGGGCCTGCTCGAAGGCTCGCCCGAACAGCATGGCTGGCCGGGTGTCTTTTTCTTTCCAGCCTTCCAGGTAGCGGTGCTTGTAACGCCGCGGGCACGAGAGGTATTGGCTGATCTGGGTGTAGCTGTAGGTCATGGTCGTGCCTCGGGAACCGGCATGATTGAGGACAGGGTGGCGGGCGACTGCTCCGGCCATTGACTGGCGGGTGCAAACCCGTCGAAGTTGAGTAGCAAGGCCCCGTGGATGACCGTATGGGTAATCTTCGTCACGCCGCGTAAGCCGACGATGGCCTTCTCGTCGACCTCATCCCGGCCCAACCGTTCCACGTCATAGCCAAAGTCGCGCAGGAACCAACCCAGTTTCCACAGAGCCTTCGTCGTGCAATACAGCCGGCCAGAAATGACTTGGCCGGCAAACGCGTACGGTTCGAGAACCGACAGTCGCAGCAGGTAGCACGGCTTGCGGACATGCCAGCGATACTGCACCTTATCGACTCGCACCAGGTAAATCCCATCCCGAAGTTCGCTGGTGGGAACTGCCTGGGCGGTCTGGCTGAGCCCTTGGAAGCGGTGGGTCATGCGGCACCTTCCTTGCTGCCGAGATAGCTGTTGAGTTGGCACAGCAGAGCGTTTCTGTCGTTCTCCGCCCAGTCGGCCAGATGCGTAACAAAGTTCTCGACCTGCTCGCGAGTCGCATCGCGCAATTCCTGCGTGCCGCAGAAATCGACGGCATACGACTTGACCAGGTTGGCATCGAGTTGGTGCTGGCGGATGAGCTGGCAGAGGCGATCCCGGACTTTGGGGCCGCCGTTGCCGTTGACCGGTTGTGGGGGCACCTTCTTCGACTCCCGCGAAGACGGAACTGGCTCGGATGACGATCCGACTTCCTCGGCCGAGCAGATGCCGATGCCATAGGCCTTGCGCAGGGCACGATTGATGGCCCGGGTTTCGGCCACACGCAGTTCCGCACCCTGGACCAGCGCGGAGACGTTTGATGGATCCGCGTCGCCGTAACCGACGAAGCCTTGGCAGCTTTTGGATTTGAACACCGTGGCCTCGAAGGCGAAGCGGCGGGCCACCGGATCGGAGAGCTGGGGGATGAACTGGACCTTCATCCCTGAACAACGGTTGCGTTTGGCGATTCGCAACAGGCCAGCATGGGTGACATACCAGTTGCCTTGCAACAGAATTACATCGCCGGCGGAGACCGAGAGAGCGAAATCCTCCGTAAGAGACTTCAGGCCGGCCAGAAGAAGATGATTGCGCTCCAGCCCCCACTTCTGCCGCGCCAACCTGAGGTTGCGGCGGCACAAGGCGACATTCGTAGTAGTGATCATGATGTCCTCCAATTCGACGATGACTTCAACAGCGAAACCATTCACTTACCCGTGGCGATTTGCGCCGCGGCCGGAAACCATCTCAATCCAGCGGCGATCCGGAAGGCAAAGTAATCAGGCCAGCGCGCTGCACAGACGCGACCTCCAACTCGCGCTGCCAGCGCTTCAGATAATCCAGCCTTCCTCGATGCTGCCGGTCGCGATTCTCTCTATCGTTGGTTCCCCAGGTATCTCCGCACCGACGTGGCTGGTGAACTCAAATAACGACGCTTCGCAAGCCCCCAGAGTCCCCCGGACGAAATCTTCCTCGTTCCTTCTTGTGTTTCATGATCTGCCTCCAGCTTTGTGGCTAGATCGCGGAGTTTTTCGAGACACCAGTTGCGCGATTGGGAAGCGTCGAAACTTGCCTCGGGATGGCTGATCGAAAATGTTGGATTTGAGGATGGTGGTGACAGGGCGCAATGTTCCGGCCGCTTGAAAATTTCCCGATACGCAATAGGGACAGATACTAACGACCGCGCATGCGGCATTAGAATTGTTCAGCGCCGTTCGGCGATGCTGTTCATGGAATGGGGGCCAAGGGAAAGACTTAGTATGCTTCTGGTTGGGATGGACATGCCGCCGCAGGCCATTGGGTTGCGCGGGAAACGCGGAAACGCTAAGTTGAATGACAGCCATCGTTGCCTCCTATTTAGGCGACGTGTGGTTAGGGCTGGGTGAGTGTTGTCAGCATTCACCCAGTCTGTGATAAGTATGATAATACATGCAAGCAAGTATAGATGTCAACATGATTTCTCTTGCCGCGACGCGGTCGTTGGGGCGAGAGTCATAAAAAGGCAGGCCCAGTTACTTGGCTAAGAAAAAGGATTCCTACGCAACAGAATTTGCTCGCAAGGGTGGCAACGCACGAGCTGCGAAACTGACACGGGAACGGCGAGTTGAAATCGCCAAGAAGGCAATCCGCGCCCGGTGGGATGCAAACCAGAAGAAGAGTCCCTCATGATTTCGTCGTGCATATTCCGATCAAAATGTCTGCCGCGAGGCCGTACGGTTATCTTGGTCGGAAGTCGACTCTATTTCCTGTAATTTACGAAACAAAGCCACCAAGCCTTGCGTTTTCAATGTCCCGACTTTCCCGTTTCGACTCTCAACGCAGCGCAAATGCTGAGAACCACACGCGCGAAACAGTTATGAAGTGACCCAAAACGAAAAGCTTGGGGGAGTCCAGCCCTCTGTCTGTTACCGCTTTCGTCGCAAAGCAAGCAGGGCAAGGAATCAGGAGATACTTCCCCTCACCTATGCGGCAGGCGTGTTGCGGCGGAAAACCGACGGTGCACAGTTTGTGTGCATGTGCGCGAAGTTGGGCATCAGGATCGTCGCGGCCAGTTCAGTACAAGTGAAAAGGGCGAGTGGAGCGGACACACGGCACGCATCAGGCTCGGCGAGTGAAGAAACTGCAGCTGGCCGGTATCGCGAACTATGATCCAAGCCAATGCCTATCGGGAGAAGCGTTATCTCGCCGAATATAATCGGCTTTACACACACGCGGCCCCAGCCGATTATCACTGGCCGCGCCCGACATCGCAGCAACTGGACGAACCCTTCTGGCTGGAGGAAGAACGGGTGAGTGAACTGCTTTACAGCCCAAACCGCACTCTCTTCCGGAGCAGCACCAAAACAAAAGCAGGGGACATCTCTATTGCGATATGGGAGGACGAGTAGCCGCTTGACAGTCAGCCCATCGTGTGGGTAGAATTTGTTAAGCGGGTGAGTTGCCGCATCTTCTTAGAGGTTCCTGCAACCGCGTCTCCAAAGTAGGTAGCTTCCGGTAAGTACCGTTTTCCCAAAAAATCTTGAAGTTTAGTCGGCGCGCCTATCCGCGCGGAAGAGCTCTGCCGGCTGACTTGCGTAAACCAAGCGGCTGCTGCCGTGGCGTGCGCGGAAAGAGACATCGGTGCGAGCTGAAAGTTTAGATGCATTGGTCGTGGAATCTGGAAGCCGGGTCGTTGGCAATGGTTTGGTGGAAGCCGTGGTTTCCGCCACCGATCCGGGCCGCCTCCGCCTTGAACGCTGGGACGGCAAAGAGGCGATCGTGACGGAGAGCCTGGAGCATGATGGTGTGACGTACTCAGCTCCGTTAATTGTCCCGGGTCTCATGAGCGCGGTGCGCTTTCCGCCGGCCAGCAAGCCATTCGCGTCCCCGCAAGAGCTGATTGGCCGCTTGCGCCAATTCTTGTCAATGTATGCGTTGCTGCTGCCGCCGGCGCTAGATTTGTTGGTGGCTTTCGTGGTGGCGTCATGGCTCGGCGACTGCACGCCGCTGGCGCCCACCGTATATCTGGTAGGACCGGACAGCTCCACGCGCCTGGTGCTCAATCTGCTTGGACTCTTGTGCCGGTATCCCGTCTTCTTAGGCGACGCCGACTTCGCCGCTTTGGCAACGCTCCCAGCGGGGTTGGGAGCCACTCTCTTGATCGATCCTCGTAATTTATCTCGCAGCGTCACGCGAGTGTTACGCGCGTCGAACCACCGTGATTTCCGGATTCGCCGCGGGAATCGTTGCGTAGATCTTTATGGCGCCAAAGTCTTCGTATGTAACGCTGAGCCCCCACCCGAAGAAGGGTGCGGCCTCAGCGCGTTTCTGCCTCCGGCGCAGACTGCTCTACCAATATTGAGCGACGCCGAAGCTTGCGCCGCGACGGAGGATTTCCAAGCCGAGCTGCTGCGCTACCGCATGGTTCACCACGCGCGAGTGCGCAACGCGGAAATTGAGGATTTTCGTTTGGCTCCCGGCATGCGCGATCAGGCGGTGACATGGCTCGCGCCGATTGTCGATTGTGCGGGCCTGGAGGAGTCCGTGATAGAGGCATTATCGCGGCGAACTCGTGAGACCGCGGGCGAGCGATTCACCGATTTGAGGTGCATTGCTTTGGAAGCCGCGCTGGCTTTCTGCCACAAGCCGCGTGTGGAGCACTTCTTCGTGAGGGAGCTCGCAGAAACCATGACCAACTTGCTGATGGGTCGCCATGAAGATGGCGAAGTCTCGGCAAAGAGAGCGGGCTCGATTTTGCGCTCAATCGGATTGTTTAGCGAGCGCGTGACCAACGGCTACAAGATCACCCTCACCGATGCCGTGCGGGTGCAGATCCACCAGCTGGCGCAAGCGCATCAGATTCTGTCCGTGCAAGACGGGGTGAGTAGGTGCGGACATTGCCCTGGCCTCAAAGCGGAATCGTGATTTCTGGTAACCACCGCGGTTATGAACTTATGAATGTATGAACTCAAAATCAACTAAGGAGGCACTCGGGATGAGCATGACGGTCAGCAAGAATCCCAAATTACGGGCGTCGCTAAAGGAACTGGAGGAACTGGGCAGCCCGGTCGACTTCTCCGTGGCCGAGCCGGACAATCTGGCGGACGTCCCAACTCTCGAGATCGAGCAAGTTGGGCTGGACGCACGCATTTTTCAACAAGGTGATCGAGACGCGGGCTACATGGTATACCTGCGGCTCACGAACCAGACCATGAGGGCCATTATCCCTCTGGACCTAGACTTAGGGACCTTTTGGGGGGAGCGTGTTATGGATTGGCTGCTTCCATGCGATGTCCCTGTCCATTACCGCCGCAAGCCCGACTCAAGCTATCGGGCTTATAAGTTCCCCAACGGCCCGGAAATCTCACACGAAGAAACGGTGCTCAACGAAATCTTCCTAAACCGGCGGAAGCTACTGCCGAGGCGACCCTATGAAGGCTGGCTCTTGGCGACAGGACGGCCACTGCCGGCCGGCATAGTCACTGGCCAAAAGCATGACGTGATTTTGACCATCACCGGTTCCGATCACATGGTCTACTCGCAGAATATTTCTTTCTGGATTGACCGCGGTCCGGCTCAGTCCCAGCTCGTAAAACGCCGTCCGATTGCGGCCGGAGGAGTCGGGAGCACTACCACGATCGCGGACTTGCCGCAGAGCGAACTGCCGTTGTCCGGCGTGCAGGCTCCGCGGAAAGGTTCTCTGTATAAATAGCGACTTGTAAAGATAAGCTGACGGTACTAAGCATTGCCCGCAACGAACGGCGTTATTGTACGTTCGTAAG
>Ga0207127_10035_pt1 | contig 10573 bp, 12 predicted proteins | sample Alteio_BWMinHeat_17_FD_153574 | JGI IMG/M metagenome (GOLD analysis project Ga0207127, IMG submission 153574) | Enriched cells from forest soil in Barre Woods Harvard Forest LTER site, Petersham, Massachusetts, United States -... | ecosystem: Environmental > Terrestrial > Soil > Temperate forest >...
CGGCGGCGATCCGCTTGGCGGCGGCCGGCCAGGAAGTCCATCTGTTTGAGAAGAATCCATGGCTGGGCGGAAAGATGAACATCACAGAGGACAAGGGTTTTGTCTTTGACCGCGGGCCCACCATCATCACCATGCCCCAAGTCCTTCACCGCTTGTTTCAATCAGCCGGCCGGCGGACGGAAGATTATCTGAAACTGATCAGGATTGATCCTCAGTGGCGCGCGTTCTTCGAGGACGGAGAGGTCATCGACATCTGGGGGGATCGTCAACGGATGAAACAAGAGATCCATCGTGTGTGTCCAGCCGATGTGGACAGTTACGACCGCTTTAGAGCCTATGCCCGGCGGATGTACGATCTCTCCGACCGTTTCTTTTTTTGGAGGAGTGTGGGCGGTGTCAGGGATCTCATGGAGCTTGAGGAAATGGCTTCCCTGGAGGGACTCAGGACCTTCCTGCAGATCGATATGCTCTCCACTGTTTCGCGTTCGATCAACCGCCACTTCAAGGATCCCCACTTGCGCCAGATCTTGGATCATTTCATGCAGTATGTGGGGTCCTCTCCTGAACTCGCTCCTGCGATTTTGTGCGCGATCCACCATATTCAACTTGAATTCGGGGTGTGGTATCCCCTGGGGGGGACGGGGCAGATCTCTGCCGCGTTGGGTCGTTTGGCCCAGGAGCTCGGCGTGCATCTCCACACCCAAGCCCGGGTGGAGAAGATTTTAACCTCCGGGCGCCAGGTCAAGGGCTTGCGTGTCCAGGGCGAAGATTTTCTCGCTGAATCGGTCGTTGCGAATTCGGATTTTGTGAGGACGCACACTGAATTGTTGGATTCCACCGTGAAGACAACCCAGAGAATTCAGAGGCAGCCTGACCGTTTCGAGCCCGCTTGCTCGGGCATCGTTTTTTATATGGGGCTGGATAGAAAATACGAGCGCTTTTGGCATCATGACTTTTTCTTTTCCAATGACCCCAAACAGGAGTTTGAAGACATTTACCACCGCCGCGTGCCCGCGCAAGATCCGACGCTTTGCATTTGCGTGCCATCCCGGACGGACCCTTCTGTGGCGCCTCCGGGGTGTGAAAATCTTTATATTTTGGTTCATACGCCGCCTCTCATCGGTGAGCAAAAATGGAATGAATGGCGCGGACCTTACCGCGAAATTATTTTGAAAAAACTCTCCCGGTGCGGGTTTCCGGACATTGCGCAGCATATCGTGACGGAAACTTGTTTGACTCCTCTGGATATTGATTCGAATTATCTTGTTCACCGCGGCGCCATCTATGGATTGGCTAGCCATGGAAAATTAACGGGAGGTTTTAAAAGCGCGAACCGTTCCCGGGATTTTGACAACCTGTATTTTTGTGGTGGAAGTGTGAATCCGGGGCCTGGTGTCCCCATGGTGTTGATGTCCGGTCAGGTCGCGGCGGACTGCGTCCTTCAGGATTTGTCCGTTCGTCACGATCTTCTTCCCGAAGTTGTCTAGTGTGACCCGGGAATTTCAATACCAAGCCGGTGTCTGCAACATCGGCGTTCGCAACAGGGGTTTGAGAATGGCCGGCGGCGCGGTGACTTTCGGAGCGGTTTTGTTTTTAAAGTTTGTTGTTCTGGCCCACCAACCGAAGTGGTGGTCTCTCGGTTTGTTGCCGCTCCTTTTCCTGGGTTGTTTATGCATTCTACAGGCCCGCGCCCGGTTTTGTGTTGTGCATGGTTTTCGGGGAACTTATCATTCAGGTCGATCATCCGGGACCGTTAACGATCAGAGTTTAAGAAGGCTTGACCGGCTCAGATCTCAAACGATCATACTTAGATCACTGATTTGGTCCTTTGTTTTGGAAGCGCTGCTTTTGGCATTTTAAGGACCGCTCCGGAGTACCCGTAAAAAATCCCCGGTTTCAAGGCCGGGGATTTTTTAAAGGATCGAACGTCACAGAAATCAACGTCTTTTCTTGCGAAGATGGACTCTTTTCTTCATCTGGAGTTGTCCAAACGCTCGTGATTCTTGAGCGTTCGGGAGCTTCTCACCTCCTTGTTTTAAGCTTGTGCAGTTCTGTTTAACAGGGAATTCCAGTATTTTCAAGCTTAAATTGATAAAATAAACCAAATGGACAGGAAGATCGTCATATGATCATCATGATTTTTAATATTCACAGAGAAATCCACATTACCCACAACCTCTTATCTCCGATGGTTATTGATAAAACGGTTCGTTTTTTAGATACAAAATGAAATCATCCTTATCCGCCATGCCTCAATTGGGTTCTCCAATGGGTTTGGGGTTAGAATATAAGACCAGTAATTTTTCGGCGGCTTTCCTTTTCCTCTCCCGGGATCAGAAAGAGGCTTTGAAGGCTATTTACTCGTTTTGCAGGGAGGTGGATGATATTGTTGATCAAAAGAGGCCAGGAGCCGCCGGGATTCTGCAGGCTTGGGAAGACTTCGTCAATGGGAGGGGAGACGCTCCCCGGCCCGAGCTGGGAGCCTGTCTGTCAGAAGCTGTTCAAAAATACGGGATCGCCAGGCCGTATTTGGTTGAGATCATCGGGGGAGTGAGAATGGATCTCCATCAATCCCGCTATGAAACATTTGAGCAACTCAAGAAGTATTGTTATGGGGTCGCTTCCGCTGTGGGTCTTTGTTGCCTCCCCATTTTTGGAGTCCCTGTGGCGGAAGGAACCGAATACGCGGTCAACCTGGGCCTCTCGTTCCAGTTGACTAACATCATTCGGGATGTGGCCACCGACGCCGACCGGGGGCGGATCTACCTGCCGTTGGAAGACCTTCGGGGCTTTCATTACACGGAAGGCGAGCTTTTGTCCAAGGTTTACAACCGGCATTTTGTCGATCTGCTTCAACTTCAAGCCCAGCGGGCCAGGAACTTTTATCAGTGTGCGGAGCGCTCGCTTCCGTCTTCTTGGCGCCGGCAACTCTTGCCGGCCCGCGTCATGGCAGCCGTCTATGGAAAGATTTTGGACAAAATAGAGAAGACTGGGTTTCGTGTTTTTGATGGCAAGATAAGGTTGAGCGCTTTCTCCAAATGGGTCGCTGTTGTTCAAGAGGTTTTATCCTAGCGATGCCTCTACGAGCGATTGTCTTTGATTGTGACGGTGTTTTGGTCGACAGTGAACCTCTCCACTTAAAAGCTTTCCAGGAAACCCTCCGGCAAGAAGGGATTGAAATCAACCGGGAAGATTATGTTGAAAAATATTTGGCTTTGGATGACCGGACTTGTTTTGAGACCGCGTTTAGGGAGAACAAAAAAGAGTTGAGTCCCGGCAAGCTCGAGTTCTTAATGGAGAAAAAGGCGAAAGCCTACGCCCAGGCGACCCGGGGAGGGAACCTCTTGGTATTCCCGGGTGTTCCTGAGTTTGTGATGGCGGCTTCCCAAAACTACGCTCTGGCCGTGGCTTCCGGCGCTTTGAGACAAGAGGTTGAGCAGGCGTTGGAGGCCGCCGGCATCCGGGCCTACTTTGAAGCGATCGTGACGGCCAATGATGTGGTGAATGGAAAACCCGATCCGGAACCTTATCTGAAAGCCCTTGAAGCCCTGAACGGCTCCGGAAAGAGGGCAAGAATTTCTCCCCAAGAATGCGTGGTGATTGAAGACGCCCGTCACGGTGTGGCGGCGGCTCATGCCGCCGGGATGAAGTGCGTGGCGATCTCGACCAGCCACCCGGCGTATGAGCTTTCTGTGGCGGATTTGGTGATGCCGGAGATTTCGGCGCTCAAGTTGTCGCAGCTCGAGGATCTTTTTCAGGTGGCGGCGCCACCCCTGGCCCCTCACTCTCAACCGCGAGGACAAAATCAATGAAGACGATCAGAGGACGGATCCTGATCTTATTTTCAACGTTTGCGTTTACCGCTTTTGTTCTCATGGTTTTGACGAGCCGCGGAACTTGGGCGGTCAACAACGTGCTGGAGTCCGTGGTTTCAGAAGACATCCCTATTGTTCAAGCGCTGGGAAAAATGGAGACAAGCCTCATGCGCAAAGTCTCGGCGATGAACCGTTATCTGGTCAGCGGAGACAAAACATGGCTCGAGGTGAACAATGCCGAGCGCATCGACTTTCTTCGCTGGCTCAAGGAAGCCAGGTCCCGGAGCCGGTCTGAGGCCGAACAGGTCATCTTCGATGAGATCGCCGATCTCTACGGTAAGTTTTTGGAAAGGAATCGCCTGCTGATAAGGTCTTTTGATGAAAGGCACCTCTTCCGGAAGGTGGACCTCAACATCATTCGATTGGGAGACGATTATATCGCCAGAATCCAAAGCCGGATCAGCGAGCTTTCCGGCGTCCATGAGGGCATCATGCAGGCCCAGGAAGCAGAGGCCCGGGAGAAAGCCCGCGCCTATGCCCGTCTGACGATGGTGTATTTGCTCGTCGTTGTCGTGTTTGGCCTCTTCATCGAGTTTTATTTGGTGCGGTATATGTTGCGGCCGTTGACGCTCCTGGTGGACGGGATCCGGAATTTTACGCGGGGCCATCTGGCGGTGCAAATCCCGCCGGTGGGGAAGGACGAGATGGGCGAACTGCAGGAAGCGTTCAATGAGATGGCGAAAGAGATCGCTTCCGAACGGGTGCGCTTGGCCAGCCAATCCTCTACCGATCCGCTCACAGGGCTCTCCAATCTCCGGCGTTTTAGAGGGTTGCTCATGGAAGAATGCTACCGCGCCCGGCGTTATGGCCGTCCGGTCTCCCTTCTGATGATTGATGTCGATTATTTCAAGACCTACAACGATCACAATGGCCATCCGGCCGGAGACGAACTCTTAAAGGAACTGGCAAAAATCCTTCAGCGGATGGTGCGGGGAACGGATTTGGTGGCTCGCTATGGCGGAGAAGAGTTTGTCGTGCTTCTGTTGGAAACCGGCCTCGGTTCGGCACGGGTGGTTGCGGAGAAAATTCGGAAAGCCATCGCTGAGACGCCATTCCCTTTCCGGGAAAGCCAGCCGGGGGGGAGGGTTTCCGTGAGCATCGGCGTGGCCTCTTTCCCTGAAAATGGCCCCTTGGATGAGAAAGGCCTCGTCACCATGGCCGACCGGGCTCTCTACGCTGCCAAAGGGGCAGGGCGAAACCAAGTTTGTTCGGCTTCAGTATCGCAGGATCTTGAGAGTGGTTCGGCTGTGGGTTCTGCTTCGCTGCGGAAGTCTTAGCTTTTTTTCTTCCCGCCTTTTTCCGGTTCCCATTGGATTTCAATGATTCCCTGATGTTTGTTGGCCTGACGGGCCAGGACGTAGAGCAGGTCCGAAAGGCGGTTGAGATAAACCAGGGCATCCGGATTGACATCTTCTTTCTTGGCGACAGACCAGAGCCGCCGCTCCGCCCGGCGGCAGACAGACCGCGCCGTTTCCAAGCTGCTCGAGGCGGGGCAACCTCCGGGAAGATAGAAATGAGTTTGTGGAGAGAGGGTTCCCTGGACCCGGTCGATCAACGTTTCGAGGTTTTTGATGTGAGTCGTGCTGATCCGGGGGACCCTGCAGGCCGTCTGGGAGCGGGCCGGTGTGGCGATGTCCGCTCCTAACGTGAAAAGGTCCTTCTGAATGTCCGTGATCATTGAAGCGGTTTCATGCGCGCTCATGTGTGTTTTGGCCACCGACAAGAATGAATTCAGTTCGTCCACCGTTCCGTAAGCTTCCACCCGCAAGGAGTCTTTTCTGACGCGCTCGCCTCCATAGAGACCCGTCTCCCCTTTGTCCCCGGTCTTGGTATAAATCTTCATCGATTGAGGCACTCAGTATATCTCTTCAGGTCAATTTTTTATACAAATGACACCGTTGAAAGCCGAGGTTCTCGCCGCTTTTTCTTTTTGCTTTCTGGCCATTCCGGCCCGCGCCGGGATGTATGATTGGCCTCTCGATGACCATCCTTTTCAAGACATTCACCTTGATGTCGGAGTCCGGATTAAAAACATCGACATGAATCTGCCGTTTTCCGAGCTCTCGAGCGTGAAGGCCGTTCCAGAAATTTATGTCCGGGCCCCCAAAGGACGATTTGCTTTTGAGCTGAGCGTTTCTAAATTTTCGACCTCCTATGAAGAGGGGGGCCAAACCCAAGCGTTGGCTTTGGAGTTCAGCCCTGCCAAAGGAGCGATCCTGGTTCAGGAACCCACGACCTACGATCTGAAGGAGACGTTGACGATCACGCCCATCGTTGGAAGCCTTCAGTGGGATGTTTTTAAGAAAAGGGGATTCCGAGCCTACGTGGGCGGGGGGTTGGGTTTCTACCACGTCCAATTTGAAGAAAACGTCGCGCAAGCGGATGTTCCGGCCTCTTACGGCGCCTCCGGAACGGAGCTGGTCCCCGCAGAACACGGGGAGGTGGGTGTGGCCTGGACGTTTCTTGACCGTGTTTCCATCGTGGGCAACGCGCGGCGTTCCTTCGCCCGTTCAAGCCAAGGATGGACGGTGCTCAGGGGTTGGAACCAATCCGACCCGCAGACCGCTCCCATCGACGATCTGGGCAGTTTGAGTTACGGCGTGGGGATCACGGTGAGGTTGTGAGTGAAGCCTGACTCGCGAGTCCAGGCGATCTTAAGGGCGCTTAAAAAAGCTTATCCCCGGGCGACCTGCGCTCTCCATTTCTCCACCCCCTTTCAACTTCTTGTGGCCACCATTCTCGCGGCGCAATGCACCGACAAGCGTGTGAACAGGGTGACCCCCGCGCTTTTTAAGAAGTACCCCACTGTCGCCGGTTTTGCCCGCGCGTCCCCGACAGAGCTCGAGCGAAATATCCGTTCCACGGGTTTTTATCGTCAGAAAGCGAAGTGGATCAAAGAGACGGCTCAGGCCTTGCTGAGCCGCTTTAAAGCCCGGGTGCCGAAAACCATGGAGGAGATGCTGACCCTCTCAGGCGTTGCCCGGAAAACCGCCAACGTGGTTCTCGGAACCGCTTATGGAATTGCCTCCGGCATCGTGGTGGACACGCATGTGATACGGCTCTCGGAGCGGATGGGTCTCTCCAAAGAGAAAGACCCCGTGAAAATTGAGCAGGACCTCGTCGCTTGGGTGCCCCAAAGAGACTGGATATGGTTCGGCCATGCCCTGACCACGCATGGCCGTCAGGTTTGCATCGCCCGGACTCCCCGGTGCCCCACTTGTCCCGTCAGGCGGTGGTGCCCGTTTCCGGCGAAAACGATGCCCTAAAAAAGGTACTGAAATTTTTCTCAACAGGAGCTATATTGAAGGGTGAACCCGATAAAAAGTGTGCATGGGAGGTACCCATGAATAAAATCGTGCCGAGTTCCACGTTCGATCTCGTCGAGGACGATACCCACCGGAAGCCCCGCATCTTGGTTGTGGATGACGATCTGGCGATGCGCCAGTACCTCACAGAAGCGCTTGAGCGCCGTGGCTATCAAGTGGATACGCTTCCCAGCGGCATTCAGATGACCGATGTTCTTGAAGGAAGCCCGCCTGATCTCGTCATTCTGGATGTGATTCTGCCCTGGAAAAACGGTTTTGACCTGTGCAAGGCCATCAAAGCCAACCAGCGTTGGAAAAACATCCCGGTCGTTTTTCTCACCGCCAAGCGAAGCGACCAGGACCTTGCGGCAGGGTTGCGGATGGGAGCAGATGGTTACCTGACAAAGCCTGTGACCATCAAAGAATTGGCAGAGAAGGTTTCATCTCTTCTCCCTCGATAGCGTCAGGCCGATCAGCTTAATTTCCCGCCCCCCTGAGCCGTTGATCTTTTGTTTCCAAATTCAACCGGCAATGCTATTTTTTAACCCTCATGGAGCTGGATCCCCGCTATCTAAAAGGAATCGAACTTTTTAACGCCAGAGAATTTTTTGATGCCCATGAGACCTGGGAAGAACTGTGGCATGAAACGCAAGGAGAAGCCAAAAACTTCATACAGGCTTTGATCCAAGCGGCCACGGCGCTTCACCACTTTCAAAACAGCAATCTCAAGGGGGCTAAACTCCTCTACGATTCCTTTCGGGATTTGATTTCTCCGTACCCGGACAAATTCCTCGACACCAACAAGAAAAAACTCACCGATGAGATGAACCTTTGTTTTCAGGGCTTGGCGCCCTACGCGGTAGAAGATTTGCCGGGCCGTTACTCCCCCCAAAAAGAGGCTTTCCCCATCCAACTTGAAAACTCCAAAATCCCCACCATCCAACTTTTTTCCTCACCTGATGCCCCGGCGTAAGCGGGCGACCCTGCGCAGCGTTTGGTGGAAAAAGATCCTTGGAGACGCTCGTTTCTGTTTGTCCTGTCGTGGTGAATTGGCGAGAAAGTATGTCATGGAGGAGAAAAGTTGGCGGAGAGTATGTCGTTCGTGCGGGCGGATCAACTATTTTAATCCACGGGTTGTTGCCGGCGTCATTCCATTGCTCAAGGGCAAGGTTGTTCTCGGCCGCCGTGCCATCGAACCCGCCCATGGTTTTTGGGGATTTCCCTGCGGTTATGTGGAGTTGGGAGAATCAGTGGAAGAAGCGGCCATACGAGAGGCGCGGGAAGAAATCGCCCTGAAGGTAGTGATTAAGTCCTTGGTGGGGGTGTTTTCTTACTCGGATGCCGCCGTTGTGACTGTGGTATATGCGGGCAGTGTCAACAAGTCTCAGAAACCACGGGCCACGCACGAAACCCTCGAAGTCGCGGCTTTTTCTCCCAAGGATATCCCTTGGAACAGACTCGCTTTCAGGAGCACGCGCGATGCCTTGAAGACATGGATTAAACAGGCTTATTTTTAGATGTATTTAACATAATAATGAACTTATAGTTAACTTTAGATTTATCTTGATTTCTGACTTTATAGTGTGTATATGTGAGTATGGACGATTCACAGGTTAATAGTGTTCTGCACCGTAAACCCATGAAACAATTCAAACTAAAGCCAATAATCCTAAGCGCTTGCACCTCTCTTTTAATCGTTTTGTCTTGTTACTCCGTGTCTTTGGCGTTTCTTTGCACCTCTGCCGCCACTTGGAACAACAATTCGGGTGATGGGAATTGGGGAAATTCGGCTAACTGGTCAGGTGGGATTGTTCCGCTTGGCGGGACTACTGTGACGTTCGATGGGACAAGCACCGCCGACTGCACGATCAACGTTACGGCTAATGCCTGCATTTTGAATATAGGGCCAGGCTACACAGGGACAATCAGTAATTCCAGCGTTCCGTTGGGAACACTCAATGTTCAGAGCACATTCACCATGAATAGCGGCACGTTCACATTGACCAATACCACGATGACTATGACCCAATCGAGCAGTTTTGTTTGGAAGGGCGGCAACTATACGATGGCGGGATCGACTATTACTTTTGCAGAAACATTGGTGGCTGGTTTCACCAACATCACCGCCGGGACAAATACAGCGAATACATTTGGAAACGTTGTTATTGCTGCGGGTAGTGTTGCTTCCCCTGCTAAATTTGCATTGTTTACACCAATCCGTATGACAGGAAATTTAGTTATCTCATCCGGGACTTTGGATACCACCGCATCAACAAACACCGTGACCGTCAACGGAGATTTTACCTTGCGCGGAGGTACTTTCACAGTCAATGGTTCAACTGTTGGTGTTGGTGGAAACTGGACCTACAGTTCGGGAACCTTCAATGCGGGCACCTCCACCGTCACCTTCAACGGCACCAGTGCCTATACCGTGAAAGCAGGAACCACGAGTTTTAACCATGTCACCTTCAATGGTTCGGGAGGCACTTGGACCTTGGGGAGCCAGCTCACGGCGGGGGGCAACTTGACGGTGACCAACGGCACTCTGGACACCAAATCCGGGACCAACTACAGCGTTACCGTCACCAGTGATGTCAATATCAACGGCGGAACCTTCAACCTCAATGCCTCCACCATGAGCGTCGCCGGCAACTGGAACGATACCTCTGGAACGTTTAACGCCGGCTCTTCCACTGTCACCTTCAAATCCTCCGGCATTAACAGGAATCTCCGCTCAGGAGGTCAGTCTTTTAACAGCATCACCTTGAGTCCGACGGGGAGCTCATATGTCTTGCAAGGTGGCGGTCTTACTCTGGGAGGAAATCTAACCACACAAAGCGGAGGTTTGGACACCAATAACTCCAGCAACTATTACCTTACGGTGACCAGTAATGTGGTGATGAATGGCGGTACTGTCACCTTGCGGGCTTCCACCGTCACCGTAGGAGGCAACTGGACCTACACCTCAGGAACCTTTACCCCCAACACCTCGACGGTGACTTTTAATGGTGGAGGCACACAGACCATCACCTCCGGGGGCCAAAGCTTCACGAACATTATTTTCAACAACTCAAGCGGCGTCTGGAATCAGTCAGGCCCGCTCACCGCGACGGGTTATCTCACCTTGACCGCGGGAGCTTTCGATCTGAAAGGAAACAATCTGACCGTCACCAATGTATTGAGCAATTCAGGAGACCTGAGGTTTCAGGGGATAGAACAAGTGACCCCCACTCCCACCGATGTGGCCGGCTCCTCCGTCACTTACAACAATACTTCCGGCACCACCCTCGTCCTCTCTACCTGGACTTACAGGAACCTGGTGTTCAATGGAAGCGGAGGAACGTTCCAGCTTCAGGCCGCCCTTCCCGTGAATGAGAACTTCGTCATCACGGC
>Ga0207127_10294_pt1 | contig 10496 bp, 9 predicted proteins | sample Alteio_BWMinHeat_17_FD_153574 | JGI IMG/M metagenome (GOLD analysis project Ga0207127, IMG submission 153574) | Enriched cells from forest soil in Barre Woods Harvard Forest LTER site, Petersham, Massachusetts, United States -... | ecosystem: Environmental > Terrestrial > Soil > Temperate forest >...
CACGGCGCAGATCGGTAATCCACCGGGACAGAAATTGAAAGTTGGCTCCATGGGCCGGCCGCTGCCCGGCTATCACGTGAAGTTAATCAATGCGGAAGGCAATGAAGGCGAGGAAGGCGAGCTGTGTCTGCCGCTGAATCCACCGCCGATGGCATTGATGCCGGGCTATCAGGGCGACGACGGCAAGCTGATTCCCATTGCACCGCCAGTTTATCGAACTGGTGACGTGGTGCAGCGAGATGCAGAAGGCTATCTAACGTTTGTAGGGCGTGCCGATGACGTGTTCAAAGCTTCGGACTATCGCATCAGCCCGTTTGAGGTGGAGAGTGCCCTGATCGAACATCCCGACGTAGTGGAGTGTGCAGTGGTGCCGTCGCCCGATCCGATTCGCATGGCCGTGGTGAAGGCGTTTGTTACGCTGCGTCCGGGAACACCACCCACGCGCGAACTGGCGTTGTCAGTGTTCCAGCACAGCCGAAACGTGCTGGCGCCGTATAAGCGCGTACGCAGGCTCGAGTTTGTGGATCTGCCGAAGACAATTTCGGGAAAGATTCGTCGCGTGCAGCTTCGCAGCGCAGAAGCAGAACGCAAGCCTGCGGATAAGCCGACGACGGAATATCGGGAAGAGGATTTTCCGGAGCTTCAGTAAAACTCACCACTGATTTCCACTGATGACACTGATCTGAAACCAGCCGTTAGCACTCCGCAGTCAGCATTCAGCCAGAAGAGATTGATTCGGAAACCACGAACTGACGACGAGTGACGGAGGCAATGAAGAGAGTTGGCGAAAGCTATCTGGAAAAGAAGGAGACACCCTTTGAAAGTAAGTAAGACAGATCGCCTTCGCTTGTCCCTTCCGTGTCCTCCGTCACTCTGCGTTCCTGCATTCTGAGGAGATCACCAAACAGAAGTAACAAGCGGCCAGCAGCTTCAACCAGAATTGAAGAGTCCCAATCAGAGCCCAGGCCGCCTGCCTCAGGTGTTCTATGATCACTTCAAATAGACACCTGCGCGGCGCCGCAGGTTCCCCTGTTTTTTTATGAACCCCGAACTTCAAGTTGAACTGGGACAGAATTAAAAAGGGCCACCCCAGGTAGCCCTTTCATTTCTCGCTGGCTTCACCAGTCCACTTCCAGCGTTGTTAACAGACTAAGCCACTTTTCGCTGGCTGCCACAGATTGGACATTCGGCCACGACGTCATCGCGACGTTCGCGCAGCCGGCTCTGGAAGCGATTCCAGCGCGGCCCGTAATTGGCATTGAGCGGCTCGTTCATGTCTGAGCGCTTTTCCGCTTCAGGCACTGAATCAGCGCGATAGATGCCAGGTCTATCCAGGCCTTCGCGATGAGCCACCACATCGCCTTCACGCTCGCCAGGTCGGGGCGCACGCCGGATGACCTCGTCTTTCACGTCCCGCGCTTTGTCTTTTACGCGTTCGCCGATCGACTTGTCAGAAGCAGAAATACGGCTGTCATCAAAACGAGCGTCCGCAGCTTTTTCGCGATCGCTGATATTGGTGGCAGCCCAATCTGCAAGGATTGCGTCTTTGCGTCCGGCAATGGAGGGCTTCTTCGGCTCGAGCGTGGCGGAGCGGCTGTTGCCGACACCTAAAGGTTCATCTTCCCGACCGAGCCGCTCAGGAGTGAGGTCCGGTAGCTCGGTGGCGATGCGCCTCGCACTTCCTGTCTGCGCTCGGGGAATCTCCTCTGGTGGAGGCGTAATCATGCGGCCGGTCGAGGTGTTGTACATCAGAGCGCCGTCTTTCCACTGATCTTCATAGTGCTTCTCGTACTCAGACCAGTTGCTTTCGGACTTCAGCGCATTCTCGTCGTATTCGGGAAGCATTTGAATGCGTTCCTTGTCCAGCTCCGCATAGAACTTGTCTTCATGATTGCCGTAGGGAGAAACGCGGCCGGCCGGCACCAGAAAGCTCTTTTTGCTGAACAGCCCTCCGGTTTCGACGACTACATACTTGATATCGCCGCTGGTGTGGTCGAAAATCACATCATCGACCTTGCCGAGTTTCTCGTCATTTACACCGTAGACTTCTGCGCCACGAAGGTCGTCTGGATCCTGCTGCAATTTGGTTTCTCGCAATGTGCCGTAGTGTGGCATATTCCTCCTTTGGTCAGTCTTTGGTCAGTCAGAATGGAATCGACTCTTATTTGTTATTTAAGATGCGGGGTTGAGAGAAGCGCGCGGCTAACTAAGGGTTTTGTCCATCGCCATTCATCAAAAAAATATTGATGTAAAAATCTGGTTGCTTTTCCAGTAATGAAAACGGACAATCCCAGACCTCATGGCAAATTGGGCATGGCCGGAAATAGTGAATGAAGATTCCGCTCTGGACGCTTCACACAAAGCGGGTGGTTGGGCAGCCTTCGTGGCTGGTCTTACTGTACTTCTCGTTGTCATCGGGATGTTGACAGGCTCAGCGCTCATGGGGATTGGCCCCAGTGCTTTGGTTGACGCCGCTTTGTTTGGCCTTGTGGCCTGGCGAGTCTGGAATGGTTCGCGACCGTGGGCTGTGGCTGGGCTGGTTTTGTATTTGTTTGAGATTCTCTGGAATTTAACCCATCATCATGGGGTTGGAATCTTAACACTCATCGTTGTTCTGGCTTTGGCAAACGGAGTGCGAGGGACCTTCGCATTGCACAACTATCGGGCAGAAAAAGCGAAAATGGTGCAATCGCAGCAAGACTCGCAGGCCAGTGCGGCTGCCGCGGGATCGACATCCATTGCTCTCACTTCGTACTCGGACAAACCTCTCAATTAAGACATCCGTGAGGAAAAAGCTTTTCGAAGCCGACTGTAAGTGGTTTTCAGGTCTTCGGGCAGCACACGGGTCTCACCGATAACGCTCATAAAATTGGCATCCGCTACCCACCGCGGGAGAACGTGCATGTGGATATGTCCGGCAACACCGGCCCCGGCAGCCTTTCCCAGGTTCATGCCCAGATTCAGACCGTCTGGCTGGTAGAGTTCACGCAAAATCCCCTCCAGCTCTTGGGTCAATTCCATCATTTCCCGGGCTGCTTTTGACGAGAGTTTCTGGAGTTGGTCCAGGTGCTCATACGGGACGACCATTACGTGGCCGGAGGTGTAAGGGAAGGCATTGAGGATCACAAAGCAGGAGGCGCCACGATGGACGATCCAGGCGGCCTTGTCGTCGCCGAGCTGGGAAGCGACACAAAAAACGCACTGATTAGCCTTATCTGCGCCTGAGACATAGGCATAGCGCCAGGGTGTGAAAGTAAAGTCCATACGAGGAATTTACCAGAACGGGAAGGGTTGATTTAGAGGGGGTTTCAGGGGTTCCGGTGTTTGACAGTGGTTTAGCCGGTTGCTATAGTCGAAGGAGTCTTATGGCCCTTTCAGGACTGTCATAAGATCCGGCCGCTGGTATTTCCTCCTTCGAGCAAATTGGAAGGAGCACGCCAGTGGGACCCTTTCGGGGTCCACCTTCAGCACGTCACACGATTCTCTTGTATGAGTCCCAACGTGTTTTAGGCCCGGCAGGGTAGAGGAATGTCGGTCGAGGAAACAGCCCGCAAGGAATCAATACAGCCTGAAGCTGAGACCACAAGTTCATCCGTCCCGTCAGAAGTCCTGCCAAAAAACTCAACTATGTCCGGAAACAATACCCAACTCGAATCCACTGAGCAGCCCACCGCGGGCGCCGCTCACAAAGAAGAAACTCACATGGAAGATTTCGCAACCGCGCTTGAATCGTACACCCTTGAAACAGAGCCGGCGCCGAGTGAAGACAATGTCTTCAAAGGCACCGTTATTAAGATTACTGCCACCCATGTGGTCGTGGACATCGGCTTTAAGTCCGAGGGGCTGGTGCCCATCGCTGAAGTCACGGATGCCCACGGCAACATCAAGTTCCAGCCCGGCGACCCGATTGAGGTCATGGTCCAGCGGGGCGAGAACGAAGAAGGCTCAGTCCTTCTATCGCACGAGCGTGCCCAACGCGTGCGGGTGTGGGAGAACATCGAAAAGGCTTACCACACAAAGGAAGCCATCAAGGGAACGGTTGTAGAGCGGGTTAAAGGCGGAGTTTCAGTGGATATCGGCGTGAAAGCCTTTATGCCGGGATCGCAGGTGGATACCCACCCGGTCCGCAATCTGGACACGCTTAAAGGTCAGGAAATTGAAGTCCGCGTGATTAAGCTGAACAAGAAGCGCGGCAACATCGTGGTCTCCCGCAAGGCGATCATGGATGAAGAAGTTGCGGTGAAGCGGGAAAAGACGCTGGAGCACCTTCAGGAAGACTCGATTCTTACCGGCACTGTCAAAAACCTCACCGACTACGGCGCGTTTGTGGACCTGGGCGGCATTGACGGCCTGCTCCACATTACTGACATGTCGTGGGGCCGCCTTACGCATCCACGCGACCTGGTCCATGTTGGCGACCAGATTCAGGTGAAGGTGCTGAAATTTGATCCGGACAAACTCCGGGTTTCGCTGGGCTTCAAGCAACTCACCCCTGACCCCTGGCTGGACGCCGCGGAACGCTATCCGATCGGCGCGCGTGTTCGTGGCCGCGTTCTCAGCGTGACCGATTACGGTGCCTTCGTTGAGTTGGAACAGGGCATTGAAGGTCTGGTGCACGTAAGTGAAATGTCATGGTCCAAGCGCATGAAGCATCCCTCCAAGATGCTGAATGTGGGCGAAGAGCTGGAGTGCGTAGTGTTGAACGTGAATTCCACGGAGCGCCGCATCTCCCTGGGATTGAAACAGCTTGAATCGAACCCATGGGAGCGTCTGCACGAGAAGTATCCCATCAACTCAACGGTTGAAGGCCGCGTGCGCAACCTGACCGACTTTGGTGCGTTTATCGAGATCGAAGACGGAATTGATGGTCTGGTACACGTGAGCAACCTGAGCTGGACCAAGCGCGTGAAGCATCCTTCGGAAGTCCTGAAGAAGGGCGAGAAGGTGAAGGCAATTGTTCTGGGCATTGAGCCGGAGCAGCGTCGCCTCTCACTGGGCGTGAAGCAGCTTCAGCCGGACGCCTGGGAGACCTTCTTCCAGACACATCGCATTGGCGATGTGGTGCACGGCAAGGTTCTGCGGCTGGCCCAGTTTGGCGCCTTTGTTGAAATCGCGGAGGGCGTTGAGGGTCTTTGCCATAACTCTGAAGCCACCGATTCCAGCGGTGCGCCAGCAAAACTGGAAGCCGGACAGGAGCATGACTTCAAGATCATCAAAATGAACGCCGACGAGAAGAAAGTTGGCCTGAGCCTGCGTGCAGTAGGCGAAGAAGCCAGCCGCGCGGACGTGGAAGCTTATAAGCATCCTGCGTCAAGCTCCAGCGCAACCACCACTCTGGGCGACATCATCAACTGGAAACGCGCCGGGAACGACCAGGACTAAAAGCGTTTTCCAATCAAAAAGAAATATGGGCCGTCCGGAATGGGCGGCCCAAAGTTTTGTGGGCAAAAAAGTCAGTGTACAACGCACAAAGGCTTTCGACTTCCTTCAAGCTGATGATGTCGGCCTTTCGTGTTTGGCTCAACGTGACAACAGCGATTCAAATGAGCACGAAAAAGCGTGGCCACAATGGGACCACGCTGGAGAGATTGAAGGGGAGAAGAGGGTTAGATCATTGAGTCTGAATGCCTGAGCTTTGAGTGGTGTTCTCCCTGAAACATTTCGAGCGTTGACTGAGCCTTCTTGAGCGCGTCCGCGAGCTCGCCTTTCGTCAGTTCGTCCGACAACGTTGCGATTTCTGTGTCATAGACGCCTACCAGATCGTCCAGGTTACTGAGTGAGTTGTCCATTTCCGCGAGTGAAGCATCCATGTCCAGGAGTTCATCGTCATTGTTTATGATGAGCTCTGAGGAATCCTTGGTGCGGCGCTGCGGCAGGTCAACGGTCACGGTCTGTTCGTGACGGTCTCTTACAATGCCGAGGACAACCTTGCCACCTTCGCGATGTTTGCGCATTACGCGTGAGAGGTCAGCACGATCAGAGAGTTTTTCATCGGCGACTCGGACAATCACGTCACCAGCTTTAACGCCTCCCTTTTCCGCTGGGCTGCCTTTTTCAACAGAGCGGACCAGAACTCCTTCGCCATTCTTGACGCCGAAAAAGTCGCCCAGTTGTTGGCCGAGATTTTCTGTCTGCACGCCCAGAGAGGACGACAGGCTGCGCACCACGATGACATTAGGAACGTCCATGCGGTTGGCCATATCCACGTCAGGAAGTGGCGGAATCGATGGCATGGGAGGGATTTCTATGCGATTACCGAGCAATACCTTGTCATGCTGCGCGAGCTGGACGCTGAGCTTCATGGGGCTGCCGTCACGGCTGATGCCAAGCGTTACAGTGCGACCGGCGGGCGTTTCGCGGATCATGCGCCGCAACTGCTCTTCACTTTCCACTGGAACGCCATTGAAATCAAGGATGACATCGTGTTCCTTGAGCCCGGCTTTGCCCGCGGGAGCGTCCTGGTCAACCATGGTTACTTCTACGCCGCGCTCTTCTTTCAATTTCAGCGCTGCCACACGGTCCTGTGTAATGTCACGGATATCAACGCCAAGGTAGGAACGGCCAGCAGGCGAAATCACGTAGGTGCTGGGCCCGCTCTTAGACTGCGCCTCAGGCTGGGTTGCCGCGCCAGCATGAGAAAGGGGAAGCAATCCGCTCATCAAGATTGTGAATGCAAATAGTCGACGCACAAAAACCTCCGCCGAAGTCTAATTATTCTTTTGCCGTTTGAACTCAATATTGCCTGTCGCCGTGTGAACATGAAGCACTGGGCCGCCGCCGTTCAGACTGCCTTCTGCAAAAGCTTCACGCGGACCAATGTTGCCGGAGCGCGTGATCTTCAGCTCAGGAAAATCACTGCTGATGCCTTCTCCGCGTGCCACTTCGACCGCGGCCTTAATGGTTACGCCCAGGCCGTCTGGTACGTAGACGATGATGGAGCCGACCGAGGTTTCCAGGCGTGAATCAGAGAAAGACGAGCCTTTAGCCAGAGTGGCGATAATTGGGCCGCTGCCGGTTTCCACGTGCATACCGCTGCGAATGGGCCCGATCTTGATGCCGCCGCCGCCGCTTTGAATCTGTGCCACTCCATCAATTTGATTCAGGTCGATGGTGCCGCCACCCGTGGCTGCCTTGATGGTGCCTTCGCATTTATTGACTTTGATCCACCCGCCGCCTGTTTCCAGGTTCATCAATTTGGCGGAGCCAATATTCAGATTTCCCCCGCCAGAGCTGGCGATCAAACGTCCGCCCACGGAACCGATATGAATGTTGCCGCCGCCCGTTGCAACATGAACATCAGTGTCGGTCTCGCCGATATCAATGGTTCCGCCGCCGCTGGCAACGTTTACCAGTCCGCCAATCTGATCCAGTTGAATATCGCCGCCGCCTGTATTGGCGTCTACTTTGCCGGAAATATTCTTTGCGCTCACCACTCCGCCCCTGGTTTCAAGACTCAAGGCGGTAGTTTGCCGTGGCACCTGTACTTCAAAGTCAATGTATCCGCGATTGTAGCCTTCGCACTCGGCACGTAACGTCGTGGTATCACCAGTACCCATTGAGCTGTAGCTCATATGAGCGAACTCGCGCCTTGCCGCAGCTTCTGAAGACGCACGAACGTGCTCGCGGATGATGAAGACGATGGCATTCTGCTGCCTGCCTTCAACTTTGATAAAGCCTGCGCTGGATTTAACTTTGACCACCTTGCTTGCGGGCATGGAGCCAGTAATTTCCTGGATCCACTCCCCTCCAGAGCGATACAGGCGTGAACTCGAGGTTGAGCTGGATGTTTGCGCGACTGCGCTCAGGCCCGTAGCCAGCAGCAAAGTCGCGAGTTGTAGAGGTCTGTTCATGGTTTGGCTTTTTCTCTTTAATCCAGATGAGGTGTGCTGGCCAGATAGCGTTGCGATTGCGAACGGATAAATTGATTGGGATCGCGTTTCGCCAGGACTTCCAGGGCTTCGCGAATGCTCGAATCGGCTTTTACTGGATCTAGCAGTCCAATAGCTTCTGAACGAACGCCCGAATTGTCGTCGTGAAGCAACGCTTCCAAGACGGCATCGCGTACGTGAACATCATTGCGAACATAACCTTTCAGGCCGTCCAGGGCTTTGAGCCGCACACCGGGGTTCTTGTCGTAACGAAGGGCGGAAACCAGAGCATCGCGAACGTCATTGTCACCCGCGTGGGCTTTGAGCAGATCGATGGAATCAAGACGGACATCAGAATCGCGATTGCTGTGCGTGGCCAGAAGCAGAAGCTGCTGAACGCGCGGATCGTCGGCCGACGCCACCAGAGTCTGAGGATGCAACGTGTCGTACTTGATGGTGACATTGTTGGTATTAGGGTCACTCAGAATGGATTCAATAGAGGCGACGCCGATATCCTTAACTTCAGGAGAATGACTAATAACATCAGGTGTTCTGGAACCGGCAACTTTCCACGTAGTAATCGTCCCGCCGGCAAAGCCGATCATCAGAAGAGCAGCGGTTAACGCGGGCGCCAGCTTGATCTGGTTCATCCATCCGGCAAAGTCGAAGATAAACATGCCCCAACCGGAGCGATTCTGTTCCGCATGTTCCAGGGATTCCTGCAGTTGCATCCGGCTGGCGGCAAGAAGATTGGGGGAAATCTCCAATACAGGCATTGCGGACATATCCTGCTTCAGCGCACTGACGCTTTCCAGTTCTTCACGGCAGCCAGCGCAGTTGCGGATGTGATTCTCCATCTCGAACCTGGCATCATCGGCCAGTTCGTCGTAGATGTAGAGAACCATGTTCTCTTTTGTCCAATCGCATTTCATAACCAGAATCCCCCGAAAATTTCTTTAACGTTTATCTTTACCGGCGCATGGGCGCAAGCGTACTCCGCAATTTCTGTGTGGCCCTGAACAAAGTGTTCTTGGCCGTTTCTTCCGTAGTGTTCAACATCTCGCCGATCGTGCGCAGCCGCAGTCCCTGATAATGCTTCAGCTCAAAGACCATGCGTTCGCGTGGCGTAAGTTTGGTGAGCGCCTGGGCAATCTTTGAACCCAGCTCGCGGCGCATAAGATCGCGTTCAGGATTGGCGCCGGCGCGGTCGTCAGATACACGATCCAGCAGGTCAAGTTCCTGGCCGCTGGAATCCATAATGGTGGCAGGATCTTCTCTGCGCGTCTGCCGCTTGCGCAGATGGTCAAGACAGAGGTTCGTTACAATGCGGTAAATCCAGGTGTAGAACGAGCACTCAAAGCGGAAATTACCAATGTGCCGATAGGCCTTGAGAAAAGCTTCCTGGTAGATATCGCGGGCGTCCGGTTCAGAGCCAGTCAGATGCAGGGCCAGACGCAATACAGCTTGATCGTATTGGCGCACCAGGCTTTCAAACGCAACACGGTCTCCACGCTGAGCGGCGCGAATCAGCTCACTGTCATTTGCTCGGCTTAGGGCTTGACTCACCATGTCTCCCGCTGAATGGGAGTAACGTTTTTCACCGCTCGCGCCAACCGCCGCTTTTAAAACTGCAGTCTCGGCCGGCATGGCTTATGTCCCTCGAATCCTCTCTCCTTGCAATTACTTGGACGAGGCAAACGAGGATACGTAAGCTGAGGGTATCCCATTTTCGAACACTTGAGAAAGTGCATCATTTGTGGGCAATTTCTGGCTTTTGGCCGGGCAAACCGTACCCCCCACCCATGAACGCTGAAATGGCAAAAAGCCCCGAGTTTCCCCAGGGCTTTCGCAGTCTTGTTTATCTGGAAGAGAAGCTGTTTACGCTTCAGCTTCCTTCTGCACAGAAACCTTCACCTTGCTCACCACATCGCGATGCAGGCGGATCGGCACTTCGAAATCCCCAACACTCTTGAGCGGCTCATTGAGCTGGATCTTACGGCGATCAATGGTGAAGCCTTTCTGCTCCAGGGCGTCCGCGATGTCCGACGATGTGACCGAACCGAACAAGTGGTCCTTCTCACCGGCTTTGCGATGGAAACTGAGGCTCACAGCATCAAGCTGCTTTGCTAGAGCTTCTGAATCGGCTTTTTCCACGGCAGATTTGCGCACCGCAGAGGCTTTCATCTGATCGATGACCGCCTTGTTGGCCTTTGTGGCTTCAATCGCGAGCTTGTGCGGCAGCAGGTAATTGCGGCCATAACCTTCCGCCACCTTCACCACGTCTCCACGATGGCCCAGATTCGCTACTTCTTCTTTAAGGATGACTTCCATGTCCAATCTCCGATTCTTTTTTCGATCTTCATTCCCATGATGTATCCATTCACTCGACATTCACGGGCGATGTATCCATTCACGGGGTGGAGCAGGCCTTCAGGCCTGCGCTAAAGCTCGCACTCAGATCCGGCTTTAGCCGCTGAGGCTGCCGCCAACCACCGGCTTCCGGTTGCCGCTCTACCGGGCCGCAAATGGCAGCAGGGCGATATTGCGGGCCCGCTTGATTGCGGCAGTAAGTCGCCGCTGGTGAGGCGTGCAAACGCCCGTGAGACGGCGAGGAACGATCTTGCCGCG
>Ga0207127_10295_pt1 | contig 10468 bp, 6 predicted proteins | sample Alteio_BWMinHeat_17_FD_153574 | JGI IMG/M metagenome (GOLD analysis project Ga0207127, IMG submission 153574) | Enriched cells from forest soil in Barre Woods Harvard Forest LTER site, Petersham, Massachusetts, United States -... | ecosystem: Environmental > Terrestrial > Soil > Temperate forest >...
ATCAGCCGTGGGCGGCTGAGAAGGTCAAGAAGCTGTCGACGCTCGACTCGGAGATACTTCGGCCCTCGGTCAACTGTATGCCGCGCGGTGTTCCCGGCATGTTCATAACGAATCCCTACCCCATTGAACTCATTCTCACCAAAACGGAGCTGATCCAACTCGACGAGTTAAACAACAATTTCCGCGTCATACCTACCGACGGACGCCCACATACCAAGGATCCCGATCCCGCATTTAATGGTGAGGGCGTGGCGCACTGGGAGGGCGATACGCTGGTCATCGACACCATCGCGGTCGACGAGAGGACATGGAACAACTTTGTGGGTTGGTTTCATAGCGACCAGGAACACGTTGTCGAGCGCATCTCGCGGCCCAGCATGAATTACCTCACCTATCAGGTCACCATCGAAGACCCAAAGGTTCTGACCAAGCCGTGGACGTCGGCGCCCCGCACGTGGAGCTTGGGACACGAGGCACTGCAAGAATACTACTGCACCAACAACCGGGAAGAAGAGGCCCTAAAGGCTTTGCGGGACTTGACCGAAGGTCCCAAGAAATAGATTCGAGCAAGCGCCGAAACAGCGGAAACTGATTCCCTCCAATACCCCTTTGCCTGCAGAGAGCGAGGGCGCTATCAAAAGCGACGCGACCACTCCTTCGGCCAGCGCTCGATCACAACCTTTTTGTGCGTGTAGAACTCAATCGCGTCGCGTCCTTGCCCGTGTACGGTTCCTAAGAAGCTGTCGCGCCAGCCGCTAAACGGGAAATAGGCCATCGGCGCGGCAACGCCGATGTTTACTCCAATGTTGCCCGCAGGCACTTCGTAGCGAAACTTGCGCGCCGCAGCTCCGCTCGTCGTAAAGATTGACGCCATATTGCCGTACGAATTTCGCGACATCATTTCGATCCCCTCTTCCAATGTGTCCGCGTGGACGAGGCTCAGAACCGGCCCGAAAATCTCCGTATGCGATAGTGCGCTCGACGGTGGGAGATTATCGAGCAATGTGGGATTTACGAAATTGCCTCCGGAATGAACGCCGCCTCCATTGCGGCCATCGAGGAGCAGCGCGGCTCCATCTCGGACGCCTTGACCGATGAGGTTTTCGATGCGCGCCTTGCTCTCTCCCGTGATCACCGGGCCCATTTGAACGCCCGGATCGAGACCGTTCCCCACGCGAATCGATCCGGCCGCATCGACCATAGTCCTCGTAAATTCCTTTTGCGCCTGTCCGACCAGTACGGCCACGGAGATGGCCAGGCATCGCTGGCCCGCACAGCCGAAGGCGCTGTCCGTCACAATGCGAGTGGCGGCATCCAGGTCTGCATCCGGCAGGATCAGAACGTGATTTTTGGCCCCGCCTTGGCACTGCGCCCGCTTGCCCTGCGCGGCCGCCTTGGCATAGATATACCTGGCCACGGGTGTCGATCCGACAAAGCTGATGGCCTGCACTTGCGGATGCTCGAGCAGCGCATCCACGACCGTCTTGCCGCCATGTACAAGATTCACCACGCCCGGAGGCAAGCTGAGTTCCTCGATGACTTCGAATGCTCGCTGCGACGTTAGCGGCACTTTTTCGGAGGGCTTCAAGATAAACGTGTTGCCGCAAGCGATGGCGTAAGGCAAAAACCAGAACGGGATCATGGCCGGAAAGTTAAAGGGCGTAATGGCCGCAACGACGCCGAGCGGCTGGCGGATCATCATCTCGTCGATGCCGGCAGCCACGTCCTCCAGGTTGTAACCCTGCATGAGCGTGGGAGCGCCGCAGGCGACTTCGACATTTTCAATGGCGCGACGCAACTCTGCCCGCGACTCGGCCAGAGTTTTCCCATTCTCTTTGGTGCAGATTTGCGCGAGTTCCTCGAGACGGCTTTCCAGCAGTTGCTTGAGCTTGAAAAGATATTGAATGCGCTCCTCAGGAGGGGTGCGGCGCCATTCCGGAAACGCGGAGGACGCAGCCTGCACCGCCACGTCCACATCTTTCTTGCTGCCCAGGGGGACGCGCGCTAATTTCTCGCCGGTGGCGGGATTGGTCACATCGGAGTATTCCTCGGCGTCGGATGCGCGCCAGCACCCGGCATAGTTTCGGAGCGGCTGAAGATTTTGGCCCATTTTCTCGATCCCTCAAGATACCAAAATTATTCGCGCCGTTGCCATTTCCAGTGCAGTCCTTCCTTAAGCTTGAATCTGTGAGAGGCTGTGGCTATGATCCTGCGGTATAAATTCTCAGGCACAGGCGTCGAGGAGGCTGCGATGTCAGAAACCCAACATCCCATGGAACAGGGCCATTCTGAACGCGAGGAATCTGAGCGCCCAAAATCCGGCTCATCGAGGCGTTCTTTTCTGGTCGGGCTCGCGGCCACGGGCGCTATCGCCGCCTTTTCAAAGCCAACGGCAGCTCTGCAGAACGGGCCGGCAGCTTCCGCCAAAGCGTCTCGAATCGATACTCACCATCACTTTACGACTCCCAAACTCTATGAGCTGAGCACAGCCAAGGGAGTCAGTCAGCCCACTCTTAAGGGTTGGACTCCGGAAAGATCCATCGAGGAAATGGATCAGGGAGGAGTCGCCACTTCGATTATTTCCATCAGCGATCCCGGCGTGTGGTTCGGGGACAATGCCGCCGCGCGCGGCTTGGCGCGCGAATGCAACGAGGCTGGGGCGAAAGCGGTCAGAGATTACCCGGGGCGTTTCGGTCAATTTGCGGTGCTGCCCTTGCCCGACGTCGATGGATCGCTGAAGGAAGTTGAATACGCCATGGACACGCTGAAGATGGACGGCATCGGCATCTTGTCCAGTTATCAGGGCAAGTATTTAGGCAATCCTTACTACGCTCCGCTCATGGAGGAATTAAATCGCCGCAAAGCCGTGGTTTTTTGTCACCCGTTCTGTGCCGCCTGCGACGCCTCGGCCACGCTTACGGACGGGCAAAATCGAGGCGTGGAATTTGTTTTCGACACCACGCGGACAATCTTGAGCTTGCTGAGCACCGGGACGGTAACGCGCTTCCCCGATATCCGCTTCATCTGGTCGCATGGCGGAGGCACAGTGCCCTACATTACTACGCGTCTGGCCGGGGCCGCGCAGAAGCTGCCTAACGGCCTGATTCCCGAACTGCAGAAGTTTTACTACGACACGGCGCAGGCGTTTAGTCCCTATACGCTTCCTTCCTTCAAGAAGCTCGTTCCCGTATCACACATTGTGTTCGGAACCGATTATCCGCTGGGTGGTGGCTCGGCCGCTCAAGTCGCCAAGGGCCTGGCCGATAATGGCGGTTTCACTGAAGGTGAGATGCGCGCCATCAATCGCGACAATGCTTTGGAATTGCTTCCCAGGCTGAAAGCATAATCATAGCGGCCCCGCTCCTTCGCGCTCTTGATAGAGAAATCTGTGAACCGCGCCGGCGCTACGGGTTTTTAGGCGCGGCGCCTGTGGGTTTGGCAAATTTCGCCGCGTCAATCGAAACATTCGCTCGCAGCTCGCTCAACACTATCGTCGATCTTCCGTCCGTCCAAGTCGTGGTCAAGTGATATGGCATCTTGACGCCGGACACATCCCGGTAATCCGCATAATCAATTTGCGTGGGGTTCAGGCCGAGCGCGGTATCGGTATAGCGCACCTGCCGCAGCAGGAGACCCGTCTTCTTCTCGAAGTACAATTTCACCGGGCTGTTATCGGCGCTGCTCCCTTCGATCACGTCCACATCTTTGTCGTCAATGGTCGTGCTCGGGAAGCCCGTGCGCCAGTTCTTGAGTAGCTGCTTGATTTGGCCGGGAAACGAAAGACTCGCATCGATCTTGGCGCCTTCGAACTCGCCTCCCGTCAGTGTAAATACGGGTATCGGCAAAAGTGTTCCGGCCGATGTGTTCCAGGCATTTCGGCCGTCGAACGTCCTGACGTTATCTCCCGAGCGTAGATGAACGATTGTCGTGCGCTCGCTCGGAGCCTTGGCATAAATCTCCACCGGGAACTTATCTCCCTCCGTATCGAAGCCCTCGTAAGTCCCCTTGCCGGTAAAGCTGGTGATGCTCGCCAGCTTTTGTGCCCCGCCTAGAGCTTGAATATATTTGTTCAGAACCTGATCCGCCGAAGGGCCTCCCGCGGCGGGCGTTTCGGGAATTTCGACTTCGTTTGGATCATCGAGGGGCGGAGTGCCGTATTGTTCCGCCAGACTTGGCGTGACCTTGGGCCGGGCATCGCTGCGGTGGCAGGAGTAGCACGTCACCTCCCGTTTTCCGCCGAAACTCGACTTGTTCAGGGCGTTCACCATCAGAATCATCTTGCGCGCGGTCTGTTTCATGGGCGTGTCGTCGGCATATCGTTCCACGGACCCGGTGTGATGGCATTCGGAACAATTCATGCTCAGCGCCGCGGCGATGAAGCCCATCGTGCCCATGAATTGATCCACGGTCAGGCCGCGAAGCACCTGAATATTCTTGAACACATCGTCCGCCATCAGCGGCTTCTCCTGTGGAGCACTCTGGCCATTTGCCAGCGCCACGGCCAGCAGACAGACGGCGGCGGTTTGCAACAGTTTGCGCGAACTCAAACCCGCGTTCATCATTCCGCTCCTTTATTACTGTGCGGCAAGAGAAGGACTGCAGGCTTGTTATCGTAGCCGAACCTTTTTTGTCAAGCTAAATGCTCGCCGCTCGAGCCCCGAAGCCGAAGCAGTGATAGCAAGAATTGGCTCGACCTTTGGTCCCTAATTAGCGATTTCATGGGCCACCCCAAATGCCCGCTGGACGCACGTAAAAAAGCGAGAGGCCAGCCTCGCGGCTGGCCTCTTGGAAAGAGTTGGTGTGTAGTTCCTAGAAGAGAAACTTTAGCCCGAATTGAATGACGCGCGGGTTAACGGAGGTCCTCAAAATTGTGCCCATCCCAGCGCGCTGTGCTACATCGCTGTTGTCCAGATTGGCAAACTGCGGGTGGTTGAAGGTGTTATAAAACTCGGTCCGGAATTGCAGGTTCTGGCCTTCGCGAATCTTGATTAACTTCCCAAGGGACATATCCCAGTTGCTTTGGCCCGGGCCCAGCACATTACCGAACGCCATGTCCCCGAAGCCCAGTCCGCCCCCGACATTGTTGATGGCTCCGATCTTATTAGGTACGGTGCAAAACACCGAAGAATTGATCCAGCCGTCCTGGCCGTTCAAGCCATTCGATACTCGTTGCGTCGCGCTCCCTGTAGTGAGTATGTCCGCAGCCGTCTTGCCGGGGCAGAGTTGAGCAGAGCCAAGAGCTGCAGCCACACCCGAGTTGACGCCGAAGATGCGTCCGCCTCTGCTGTCGACGATGTCAATGGGCTGGCCATTCTGCCATACCGTCACGCCGGACCATGTCCAGCCGTCCGTCACCCTACCTACCCAGCCCTGCTGATGACCCAGGGGCAGGTTCCAAACATAGTTCACGACTACGCGCTGTGGCCGCACGAAGTACTCCGGCGCGTACGCCTGGACGATGTAGGGATAGGTGTTGACGCCCTGTTCGACTTGCTCGAAGCCGCGGTTCCAGCTGTAGGCAGCCTGTAACTGCAATCCCTTGGAGAGCTGCTTCCGCACGGTCACCTGCAGGCTATCGAACTTGTAGTTGCTTATAGTTTGCAGCCGACTTTGTGTGGGGCCTATGCCCAGGTTCGGCACGCGCAGAAAAACATTCCCGACCGTATTGACGGCAACATTGTTGATTCCGCAACTGACGCAGGGGCCACCTGCCAGTTGCGCTACATTATAGTGATAGGCAGCGGGTGATCCGTCGGCCGTCGGGTTCTGCACCGCTTGTGGACTGGCCTGATGGATGCCGTGCGACCCGACGTAACCCACCTCCAACACCCAACTGGGCAGAAATTCCCATTGAGTATTCAGGTTCCATTCGTACGTCAGGGGAACGGTGAGGTTTTCGTATGAAGTTACACCCGTGTTTGAGCTGTTGCCCCCACACGCGCCAGCACTGGCTGCAGCAGGGGCGCTTGCACAAGTCCCAGGGATAATCCAGCGGGGCACAAACCCGAAGTAGCCGGGGCCGGCGGAAACAACTCCCCCCGGAATAGCCCACGGATTCTGTAAACTCGCAGCGGGCGAACCGGCTGCCGGGGGGCCGAAGATCGGATTCGTCCGCCCGAAGTTTGCGGTGTATTGACCGGATAGCTGATCATAAAAATATCCGGCACCACCGCGCAGCACCAACTTGTTACTGGAGGTTGGCTGCCAGGCGAACCCAACCCGGGGCGCAAAATCGTCCATAGGGGCTTTTAGCCGCGTGGCATAGGGCAAGCTGCTCTGGTAAACGCCCGCCGGAATCACAGTGCCGGTATAATTGCTCGGCACCACGTATCCAGTCAGGCTCTCGCCCGGACAGAACGCCGTGCCAGGCGCACAACTGGCGACGGTCAGGGCCGGGTTCGGTCCAGCTTGCGCCAAGGCTCCCCAGAAGCTGCTGAAGCCACCATTCCTCTCTGTGGGCCAATTATCCAGTTCCCATCGCAGCCCCAGGTTCAGGGTGAAGCGTGGCGTTAGTTTGATATCGTCCTGAACAAAGCTGTTGAACATAAGGTAGCGGGGATTCTGCTGGACCCCGGAGTTAGCGGTTGTCGTGCCCCCCACGCTCGCAACATTGCTGCTTCCGCTGCCGTTGCAGCCGCCGGGGAGCAACACGGTCGGAGATGCGGCTGGGCTGCAGCCCGCTCGCCCCATCAGAAAGTCCGCGAACGAGTTGAACGTCGGCTGTCCCACCGACCCGGTTCCCGAGAACGACGCACCCTGTACCCGCTCCGCTTCGAAGCCAAATCGGAACGTTTGCTTGCCGTGGGACCACGAAACTTGGTCGCCCACCAAAAATTGGTTGAAGTTCGCATGCGAGCCGAAAAAAGGATGTACGCCGAACCACAATATGCCCGTGGTGGCCGAGCCACTGACGTTAATGAACGACATATTGTCCACCGCCGCCCCAGGCGTGAATGGGGAGACGAAATCCTGGATGCCCAGCTGCGAGTTGTGGAACAAAACGGCTTCGGTATTGACCGTGACGTTCCGCTGGTACCCCACATGGAATTCGTTCACAATGTTGTTCGATAGAATCGACGTCAGCTTCGCCACCACGTCTTGATTCGTCTTTTGGGTCGAAACCGTGTTGCCCGGCACGGCATTGCCCGGCTCCAGCGCATTAACCGCCGGGAAGTTGGCATTGATCGGATCGGTCTCGTAGATGTAGCGGCCCGAAAAGGTGTGCTTGCTGTTAATCACGTAGTCAACGTTGCCAATCCCCTGGTGATCCTTGAATGAGGCTGCATCCACGAAGTTATGCTGACAGAAAAACGTCGCAGACGGGCAGTTCGAGAAATCGCCCGAGCCGGGAACGAAATAATTACCGTTGGGCAACTTGAGTTGAAGAACACTCAGCGCGATCGGGTTTATGTTGTACAGACCCGCCGAATCGCAGGCAGCGCCACAGGTCGCCGGGTTCTGAATCACTGCGCTGCCCGATTGTGGTTGTCCGCAGCTATTAGTCGGATCTTGGGCTAGGCACTGCGCATTGGCTGCGTTCATGTTCGCCGCCAAGTTCTTAGCGAACGCCGCCCCAGCCGCATCGCATCCCGCAATCGTTGTAAAGCCCGCCGGCCCGCATGTTCCGCGATTTCCGGACGGTATCGGAGGCAAAACGGTGCTGGCTTGGCTGAAGCTGGCAAAGCCGTTCTTCTGATCGTTCTCCTGGTAGGATACGAAGAAGAAAAGTTTGTCCTTCTTAACCGGTCCGCCCAACGCTCCTCCATAGACGTTCGAATTCAAAGCGGGTTTAGCCTGGCCGTTGCGGTTAAGGAACCAGTCGTTCGCGTTGAGAACGGTATTACGGAAGAACTCAAATGCGCTCCCGTGAAAATTATTCGTGCCAGACTTGGTGACCACGTTCACGTTGGCCCCAGGATTGCGCCCGTACCCGGCGTCATAGCTCGACGTCTGTATCTTGAACTCCGCGATGGCGTCCGGATTGGGCATGGCAAAGGTTCCCGGCACCGTCCCTTCCGTCACGCCGCCCAAGGCCGTCGCATTATTGACGGTGACCCCATCCATCATGTAGGTGTTCTGGCCGGTGGTCCCGCCATTGACGGCCATATTCGTTGCGCCTTTGCCAATCGTGGTCGCGTTGCTGACGTTGGCGGAGACACCGGTGGACATGGCCAGCAGGTTTGTGTAGTTCCGTGTGTTCAGGGGAAGCTCCGTCACGGTGCGCGCAGTGGCCACGGTACCCAGCGCCGAACTCGTGGTCTGAATGGCCACTACCTCGCCTTCGACCGTGACCGTCTGGCTTTGTGCGCCGACTTCCAGGTTGCGGTCCAAGACCTCCGTCTCGGTCACGTTGAGAGTTACGGATGGAATTTCCACTGGCTTGAATCCGGCAGCCTCGATCCTCACCCTGTAATTTCCTGGCTGCAGCAAATCAAATTTGTAACCGCCGTCGGCGCCCGTCGTGGTCGTTCGCGACGCGCCAGTATCTAGACTCGTAAGCGTCACCATGGCATTGGGCACCACCGCGCCAGACGGGTCTTTGATCGTGCCCGTCAGAGCTCCTGTGCCAGCCGTCTGGGCGCTCAGCAACTGAACGCTAAACAGAATTAGCAGCAAAAGCAGTACGCTGTTTTTGAATCTCACGGCTCACCCCTTTTCTCCGACATTCTGCGAGGAAACTGTCTGAAGCTCTTACCCGGCCCCGAATGCCGCCCTAGTTATAGTAGGAAGCCTGCTTTGTCAAGCTAAATTGGGTTCTCCGAACTGAGCCTGCCGCTGAGGCGAGAAATTACGCGACAGCTCTTATCTTCAGTAGCGACGCGCGGGTGTTTGTGGGGTCAAGCCAACCGAGCCTGACATCCCATTCGTCTCCGTTTTCATACCCGGCACAACGCGCTTGACGGTCGCAAGGGCTGCTTCCGTGGAAAAGTCTTCGACTAAGGCCCAGTCGAAGTGAGACGTCTAAGAATCCTGGGAAAGGCGGAGCGAGAGAATCTACACCACCCAGACGCGCCGCCGTCCTAGCAGCGCGAGGCCGAGCAGGCCCGTGGCGAGCAAAAAAAACGAAGAGGGTTCGGGAGCCGCAGCTGTGGGCTGAGGGTCTTGCACGGTAACTGGGAAGGCCAGGCTATTTTGTCCCCCCGTACATGTCGGACTGAAAGGAGACGGGCAGTTGTAAATGTAAGTAATAGTCGCGCCGATTGCATATGTCCCGCTGTCGGGAGGGTCCGTGTCATCCAGCGCGGGAGGCGTGTCGAAGGTCACGATCTGCGTGCAGGTGGATTGGTCGGCCAGAGTGCTGCCACAAGTACCACCGGTCAATTGGAAGGTCGGGGGAATGAATGTGTCGGTAAAATCCGTCGGTGGCACGGAGATCAGGGTGGTGGCGAGGACCGTTACGCCTTGGAGTGTATCGATGTTAATGCCAGAAAAGTTCGATATCGTAAAGATCAGTGAGCCGGTGTCTCCCTCTGTGACCGTAGTATTGCTCACGGAGAAACTCACTCCCGCCAGACTATTGGCGTAGGCAGGGCTAACAAACACGACTAGGACAACCAAGGCCAATACCGCCAGCGCATATTTCGCGATTTTCATGTTTCGCTCCTTACGCGAGCAGTTTCTTGCGCCAACTCATTCCAGCCAAGCCGAGCAGGCCGGTGCCGAGCAGGAGCAACGAAGAGGGCTCCGGGACAGGCGTGCCATCAATTTCAAATGCTGGCCGATCCACAACTCCGCCAGCAACGAAAGTCCACGGACCTGCGAGAGAACCTGTGCTGGTAGCGAGATTGCTTGCCGAATTCAGGTCGCCGGTGGAATCCCTTCTCCAAGATACCGACGACGTTGATGCACCGTCAGGACTCACTGCAAGCCAGTATGAAATGCCCGCTTGCAGCACGGGATTTAGAACTGAGTTGACTTGAAACATATCGACGGGATCAACCGGGTTGGTCCCCGGCAGGCCAGTCACAACGAACTGCTCCATGATTGCCCCGGGGACTCCGCCCACGTCGGCCATCAAAAAGACGTCCGCTGTAGCAACCCCTTGGTTCACTGATAAAGGCAGGATCGCGTCAGTGAAAGTAAAGCTCGCTCCAGGCGTGAATTGGCTCGCCAAGGCGACCGTGCCAGCAGTGCTTCCTATTCCAAAACCAAATGCCCCGCAACATGCGGTTCCGGGAACCTGGCCGGGAGCCAGGTTCGTGAAGATAATGTCGGCGCGCAGCGAACTCGGCAGTAGAAGCCATATAAGCGCCGAAACTACAACCAAGCCATATTTCGTGATTTTCATGTTCCGCCCCTTATGCGACTAGTTTCCTGCGCCAGCCCATTCCCGGTCCCCCCAGTCGCTAGGCACACACCAACCCTTTGGAAGGAATACAGGCAATCCAGTATCCACTCGCGCTGGCGTTGCAGGAAAAGGGCTTGCTGGAGAACAGAGTCCTTGCGGAGTGCAGGCTTTTGCAGCTTT
>Ga0207127_10297_pt1 | contig 10395 bp, 8 predicted proteins | sample Alteio_BWMinHeat_17_FD_153574 | JGI IMG/M metagenome (GOLD analysis project Ga0207127, IMG submission 153574) | Enriched cells from forest soil in Barre Woods Harvard Forest LTER site, Petersham, Massachusetts, United States -... | ecosystem: Environmental > Terrestrial > Soil > Temperate forest >...
ACACATCGCAGAGCCTTGCAGCCTTATATTCTTCATTTCTGTTTTGATGGTCGCTGCAAAATGACTGAATTGCCTGTGAATGCTGTTTGTGATGATAGTCTCAGTTTTGGAATCTCTCAATGATTCCGGCATGAGTAATTTAAGCTCAACCTGTCCATCGGGTTTTTCTTTTATCATTTTCTGAGCTTCGTGAATAAAGTCGTCTGATAAAGCACGTTCATGATAATCACGCGAGTCAAAATCTGAAAAAATATCATCATAAGTGTCCAGCCAGATACTTAAGCGTGCACTATTGATTAATCCTTCCTGATCCATGTCGTAACGAACAAACTCATTCGTGTATTTGTTTTGAGTTATTTGGCGGGGTTTCAAAGTTAGGTTATTTAAAATCAATTATTTATGTTTATATATCCACCTGATCTGAGGCAGATTACACCAATCTATCTGATCAATGCAGTTTAACTGTTCGTCGTTTCTTACCTTTGCACCCGCATAATTTTTTTAAACCTACGAATGCCTGAATTTTATCTGAATCCCTTATTTTGGGTCCTTTCACTTTCCCTGATCGTTCAGCTTCTAATTTATCTATTGGTTTTCAGGAGGCTGGCTGCCTATAAACAGCCCGCTTCAAGAGCCAGTAATTTGCCTCCCGTAAGCGTTATCATCGCTGCCAGGGATGAAGCGCGTAACCTAAAAAAGTTCCTTTCACTTATACTGGAACAGGATTACCCAGATTTTGAAGTGATCGTAGTGGATGACCAGAGTGAGGATGGCACCAAGGAGCTTTTAGAGGAAATGCATTTGCAATATCCTCATCTCAAGATTGTAACCATTACCGAACATGTAAATGAATTTGCGGGTAAAAAACTTGCCCTCACATTGGCCGCTAAAGCTGCGAAAAATGAAATCCTTTTGCTAACGGATGCTGATTGTGTACCTGTTGGCAATCAATGGATCCGCAAAATGGTGGAACCTTATGAGAATGAATCAACTGAGATTGTTTTGGGCTTCTCCCCATATAAACCCAAATCTTCGCTTATAAACCTCTTTATAAGATTCGATACCTTCTACACCGCATTTCAATATTTTTCTCTCACACTGGCGGGTATGCCATATATGGGGGTTGGCAGGAATCTTTCATACAGGCGCTCACTTTTTTTTAAAAGTAAAGGTTTCTCACCATTCCTTAAAGTCAGTTCCGGTGATGATGATCTGTTTGTAAACCACAACGCGACTACTCAGAATGTTGCGATTCAATTGGCCCCTGAGAGTTTTATTGTTTCGAAACCAAAAAAGACATGGTCTGATTGGCTTAGACAAAAGAAAAGACACATACGCAGCGGCAAATATTATAAAGGTGCGCATAAATCATGGCTTGGTTTTATCTGGTTCTCAAATCTGTTCTTCTATACTGCGGTTGTTTTAGGTATTATTTTTATTGATCCATTTTGGGTAAGCCTTGCAATTTTTGGCTTAAGGTTGGTGGTACAGATGATTATTATGGCGCTTAGTCTTAAAAAACTTGAGATGAATAATTTATGGTACTTAACTCCTCTTTTGGATATTGTGTATCAATTAGTCTATTATCCGGTGATAACATTAATAAGCGCCTTTTCAAGAAAGAGACCGCGCTGGTAATTACGAATTGCTACGCCCAGATTAACAACTCAATAACTAATCAACTCAACACCTTCTTAATTGGATAGCGCAGAAATCATATTCAAATACTTCCCGAAGTTAAGTTCTGATCAGAAGGCGAAATTTGACAGGCTCGGAGAATTATATGCTGAGTGGAATGAAAAGATTAATCTCATTTCAAGAAAAGATATTGATTTTTTATATGAGAAGCATATCCTTCATTCACTTGGCATTGCAAAGGTCATTCGTTTTTCTGCTGGCAGTTCAATCATGGATGTAGGGACGGGCGGTGGTTTCCCGGGAATTCCCCTGGCAATTATGTTCCCGGAAACCAGGTTCATGTTGGTTGATAGTATTGGCAAAAAAATTATGGTTGTCAATGAAATTGCCAAAGCCCTGGATTTAAAGAATGTAAGAGGATTTCATAAACGTGCTGAAGAAATAAATGGGGGCTTTGATTTTGTGACTGCCCGTGCCGTAACCGATATGAATACTTTTTACGGCTGGGTAAAAAAGAAAATCAGGAAAGAACAGCAAAATGGTTTGCCAAATGGCATATTATATCTCAAAGGAGGAGACCTGGGCATTGAACTTGCGCCATTTGGCCCGAGCGCACAGATATTTGAGTTATCAGATTATTTTGAGGAGGAATTTTTTAAGACAAAGGCAGTTGTTTATATAACCAGCTAGTCTCTTCTAAATTATCCTAAGCGAGGTACATTCTCAAATACCTCCTCATTCACTTTTTGTACCCCAGTCGTATATTTATTCCAGTTGACTATTGGCGATTCTATATAATGATATAGAGACGATAACTGCTCCTTGGTAAATATTCCGCTCTTTTCTATAATTTCCTGGGCGACACTATATTGAGGGCCCAATAATCCATCATCAATTTTTATGGTACATCCCATTTTTTCATTGATGAAACCAAGAGAGTATATACCATCTGCACCTGTTTTTCCTACAATTCTGCTGCCACAGATTTTCATCATTTCTGTACAATATCGTTTATGGCCCGCCACCATAAATGGGTATTTTGTAACAGCCTCAATAACCGTATTGCACGATTTAATTCTTTGTTCTCCGAATTTTTCCGGACTTGTGAGGTTTTTATATCCTATGGCCTGGTTATAAACAGGAATCGAAAATATAGGAGCGCTGCATCCGTCCATTGCAGTATTCATTTGCATTTCAGGATATTCATGCATTTCTGCCGTAACTTTTTTGATGGCCTGTTGCAAAGGATGTGAAGGTTTATAGTAGGAGTCAATATCAAGTCCATAAAAAACGCAATAAGCAAGGAAGCCAGAGTGTTTGCCTGAGCAATTGTTATGAAGATCTTCAGGTTCTATCCCTCTTTTGATCATATCGTTTTTGTCCTCATTCAGGGTAGGGTATTGTGGGCCACAGTGCAGTTTTGATTTGGATATTCCAATCTTTTTTAAGATGCTGTTGACAACTGCAACATGTTCTTTTTCACCATTATGTGAGCCACACATAATAGCTATTTCTTCCAAAGTAAATCCAAATTTTTCGACGGCCCCGCTTTCCAGCAATGGTAATATCTGGAATAATTTCAATGCAGATCTGGGGAAACATACCTGGTGAATATCTCCTGCTGAAAAAATAACCTTGTTGTCTTTATCAACCATGCAAATAGCACCCCTATGAAAACTTTCGAGTGTCTCGCCGCGATATCTTTCTACAAGTATTGGATTCATTAATAAGTTGTTGAGTTGTTGAATTGATGAGTTATTAAGTTAGAACATGTATTCCTTTCTGGCAAAATTTAACCTGAGTCCGACAGAGGCGTATATCGTATTGTGAACATATTGAGGCGCTGTTTCATGACGCGCAAGACCTGTCAGATCAATAAACAGGTTATGCCTTAACTGGTAACTGACAACAGCTTCGGCAATAATTGTATTTGTCAGCTCTCCCTGTAAAAGCTGGATGCCATAATCAGCGGTTCGGTGACCGTAAGGGATAAAAATATTGCTTCCGTAGTCCGTGACACCTCCTACACTGTCAGCGCCTTGTTGAATATAAAATAGTTCGAGTTTAATATCAAGTGGACCAATTGGATTGATCCTGACAATATTGATAAACTCTCTGAAATTGGCTCCCACAGGATCCGCAAGCGGTTGACCATATTGACTGTAGTTATCAACAGCATTGGCCGATGTATACGTATAAGGCCTTACGAGATTGAATTCACTTTGCCAGTCCACATTGTGCATTCCAAAAATATCAATCCATTTAAAACCACCCTGAATGCCATATTTATTACCCCACCAATTAGCGCTGCTTAAGATTTGATGTGCCTGAAATTCATTAAGTAAGAATTGTCCATAAATTTTGAAATTTTTACATGGAAGGATATTGATATTTGCACCCGCTGTTTCTTTGTCAACGGCACCGGTGTTATTAACCACAGCGTCATAAAATATGAGAGGGTTTAAATAGCTAAAATCATACCCTCTGCCCGGATTATTTCCGTTATAGAACATAACACCTTCGAATATGCCTACATTCAAAAACTTTGCTGCATCAAAGGTCAGATAATGGAAAGCTGCATACTTGATAGGGTAGGGGCTAGTACTAAAATCGTTGCCGGTAAGTTGTGCAAAGATATTCTGATATTGGAACCGCCATACCCTGGCAGTAACCATCAGATTCAGATAGTTTTGTGCGAAATCGGATAACAATAGAGAGCGGTAGCCACTGCCAATAAAATTCTGTGTATTGCCAAACTGAATATTGATATGTTTGTCAGGAGAAAAAGTAAAATATCCTACCGCATCATAATAATCGTAGCCGCCATTTTTAAAAGTTTTCCAATAGCCCACCCCAGGTATGGCGCCTTGCTTGTTTACATAGTTTTGAATATAACCAGGTTCTGAAACCTGGTTATCGGTAAGCAATGTGTAAAACCCAACTTTTTTATCGATACTCCCCCTCAACTCAAGTCCACGCGTATCCTGGTATCTCAAAGTAGAAGAATCTTTCTCCTTCCCCAATCCAAATGCCAGAACCGGGTTTACAAATACCTGGAAGTCTGAATCTTTTGTGGTGTATTGAAGAAAATTCGCTTTGCTTTGATAAAAAATGTCAAAAACGGGTTTTTTACTGCTATTCCAGCTTCCATTGGTATAGGGTAGGTTCTCATCTGTGAGATAGTCAAGCCAATATTCATCAACTTTCGAAAGATTTAGTTTGCTGGCATCTTTGAAGATAAATAAGTCTTTAGTTACCTGGTTTCTCTGGACGGGCTGGATGTCGAGAAATAACTGGTTATTAAGATTGCCACTTTTAATTTCCATTCGTTCCAGCAGTGGATACGCAGGGGAGCCAGGTTCAAAATTGGTACTTTGCCCAAAGGAATTTGAGATGAAACCACCTATACTGGCAATTAATAATAAAATAAAGCGTGTCAGGATTTTATTCATAACGCAAAGATTCAATAGGGTCAAGTTTGGCCGCTTTTATCGCGGGGTAGAGCCCTGCAAATATACCGACTGCCACACATAAAATCACAGAAGTAATGATCCAGGCCCAGGGGATAATAAAACTGCCGCTGATGAAATGTGCTACTACATTGCCCAGCAATATGCCTGCGATGATGCCGAATAAACCGCCTATTTGGGTAATCACAACTGATTCCCACAAAAACTGGTTGCGTATCTTTATAAAAGTAGCACCTAATGCTTTTCTTATACCTATCTCGCGCGTGCGTTCCTTTACTGATACGAGCATGATATTTGTAAGGCCTACTGATGCCCCGAGTAAGGTTATTAAGCCAATCACAAAAGCAAATACCCGTACAACTCCTACTGTGCTTACGAGAGTTGCAGCCATACTATCGCTTTTGGTGATATAAAAATTGTTGTCCTCATTGATTTTGAGTTTGCGGATAATTCTGAACAAACCGGTAGCTTCCTGGATGAAGGCATCCAACTTATTAATATCCTTAACTTTTACGTCTATATTATAAGATACATTGCCAACAATAAACTGATCCTGGGCTGCTGTGACGGGTACAATGATAATACCATCCTGGCTTTGTCCAAAAGAACTTCCCTTTTTTTGTAATACCCCTATAATTAAGTATTTCTGATTATTTATCTGAAAGTATTGCCCAGTGGCCGGAGAAGAGCCAAAAAGATCATTTTTCAGCGACGCACCAATAATAGCATTCTTGTTTACATTGTTGATATCAGAAGCAAGGAAATTCCGACCTTCCTGCAACTGAAGACCGGAAAGACTCAGATAGTTTTCATCCACACCCATTACCATCGTTTTGGGTGCCGTTTTTACAGATTCGTTTTGCGCTACAGCATCAAATGCAGCATTAACACTGATGGCAACAAGTGCCTGGTCTTCAAAACGTTTTTTAAAGGATACGCCTTCAGAATATCGAATGGCAGGATTCCCTTTTTGTTGGATTCCGCCACGGTTCATATTTTCAAAAGCATCTTTATTGCTGATATTAAATGAGTTGGAGCCTACTGAAGCAAAATTATCATAAAGAGCGTTCTGGATGCCATCAACCGCTGTCAGCATGCTAACTAATGACATAATACCAAAACCGATAATAAAGACAGTAAGAACTGAACGTAGCATGTTCATCCTGATGGCCCCAAATGCGATTGCGATATTTTCAAAGAGTTTAAACAATATTCTTTTATAAAATTAACCGATTTTTGCAACCATATTTGCCAAATATTGAGGCAAAGCTAATATTAAAAATATGAATGATTCATTTTGGACGGGCGCATTACAGGCGTTGATCCCGGCTGGCCTTGTTTTAGGCGCTGTTTATGTAGTGTTACGGAATTTTTTTGCAAATGAAGAGCGTAAAAGATTTTATGATCTTCGGGTTAATAACCAGAAAATATCTTTACCCATTCGCTTACAAGCTTATGAACGCCTTGCACTGCTTTTAGAAAGACTGTCAATAAATAACCTGATTTTCAGGGTGAGGAAACCGGGTATGTCAGCAGCAGATCTGCAAGCAATGCTTATCAACGAGATTCGGGCAGAAGTAGATCACAACCTTTCACAGCAGATATATGTCACCCATGATGGATGGCAAATGGTGATAAATGCCAAAGAAGCCGTAACACGACAGATTCATGTATGCTTCAGTGCGTTGCCTGCTGGCGCTACAGGGGTGGAACTGAGTAAATTACTCTTTGAGAATAGCATGAGTGAGGATATGGCTTCCACCCAAAAGGCTTTACTATACCTGAAAGAAGAAGCCCAGAAATTATTCTAATGGAACACAAGCACTCCACAGATTCCGGTATTGAAATAGCTCGTATTTACGATTCGATCCGCCATGAGATTGAAGATGCCGGAAAGTTTCCTTTTACAAGGGGCGTACATCCCAATATGTATCGTGACAAGGTTTGGACTATGCGGCAGTATGCCGGATTTTCTACGGCGGAAGAGTCTAATAAAAGATACCATTATTTATTAAAGCAAGGTACAACCGGATTATCTGTTGCCTTTGATTTGCCAACCCAGATCGGCTATGATTCTGACCATGCTTTTGCTGAAGGGGAAGTTGGTAAGGCCGGTGTGGCGATAGACTCCCTCGAAGATATGGAAATGCTTTTTAAAGGAATTAATCTTAAGGACATTACAGCTTCAATGACTATAAATTCAACGGCAAGTATTTTACTGGCTATGTATATAGCCTTAGCTAAAAAGCAGGGCGCCAATATTGCTGAAATATCGGGAACCATACAGAATGATATACTAAAAGAGTACGCTGCCAGGGGAACCTATATCTATCCCCCTAAGGCATCCATGCGTATCATCACCGATATTTTTGAGTACTGCAGCAGGGAAACACCTAAATGGAATACGATTTCCATATCAGGATATCATATAAGAGAAGCAGGTTCAACTGCAGTGCAGGAACTGGCTTTTACACTTGCCAATGGTAAAGCTTATGTGAAGGCAGCCCTTGCCAAAGGACTTGATATAGATGTGTTTGGGAAAAGGCTTTCATTCTTTTTCAACGCGCATAATAATTTCTTTGAAGAGATCGCGAAGTTCAGGGCAGCAAGAAGAATGTGGGCTAAAATGATGGTGGAACTTGGCTCAAAAGATGTGCGGGCTCAGATGCTTCGATTCCACACACAAACTGGAGGCTCTACACTTACAGCCCAGCAGCCAATGAATAATATCAGTCGTGTCACCATCCAGGCATTGGCAGCTGCGCTTGGTGGCACCCAATCACTGCATACCAACGGATATGACGAAGCCCTTTCGCTACCAACCGAACAAGCGGCAGGGATTGCGTTGCGTACCCAGCAGATCATTGCTTTTGAAAGCGGAATTGTAGATACAGTTGATCCCATAGGAGGCTCTTATTTTGTTGAAAACCTGACAGATGAGGTGGAGAGACTGGCACTAGCCTATATTGAGCGCATAGATGCTATGGGTGGTTCAGTAGCAGCTATTGAACGAGGTTTTATCCAGGATGAAATTGCGTCATCTGCTTACGAATATCAAAAGCAGGTAGAAGATGGTGAAAAGATCCTGGTAGGCGTCAATAAGTTTCAAACAGCCGAAGAACCACACATAAATCTTTTCAGAGTGGACGATTCTATCCGGCAGGAACAGATTGACCGGTTGACTCAACTAAAGTCAAGACGTGATAATGCAAAAGTACAGGAATGCCTGGGTGCTATCAAATCTGCTGCCAAAGGAGAGCAAAACCTGATGCCACTAATTATTTCAGCTGTAGAGCAATACGCCACGCTCGGTGAAATTGCTGATACAATGCGCGAAGTATTTGGGGAATACCGTGCGTAAGAGCGAGGGCGAAGAGCGAAAGAGCGGAGTGCGGTAAAGGGCGTTAGCCCTGAAGGGGCGTAATATATAAGCGAGGGGTGCAGCCCCTCGGAAGGACAAAATATAATTACCAGAATATGAAAACAGTATTTGACAAAGAAACAAGAGATGAGTTGATTAGAAGAATCAATACGCTGAGTGAAAACAGTATTGCTCAATGGGGTAAAATGAATGTTAATCAGATGTTGAACCACAATACTCTGTGGAATGAATGGGTGTCCGAAAAAAATAATAAGCAGGCATTTATTGGTCGTTTGTTTGGTAAGATGGCTTTGAAAAATGTTTTGAAAGATGAGAAGCCCTTACAACGAAACACCCCCACTATTCCTTCACTCAGAAAAGATAACCTGAAAGAAAATATTGATTTTTCATCCGAAAAGTCAAAATGGATTGGACAGATTGAGGCATATGCCCATTTTTCAAATCCTGATTTTGTCCACACTTTTTTCGGGAAGATGACAAAAGAAGAGATAGGATATTTAGCTTATAAACACGCAGATCATCATCTCCGGCAGTTTAATAGTTAGACAGTGTTATAATTATACGAAAGTATCCCAGGTAATATTCCTATCTCAAGTCGAATCAGGAATTCAGTTGGATTTTGGAAACTGCGCGTTTAATTCCTCCTAAGTTGATTCAAAGTTTCTCCAAATTCATGTTCCAAATGTAAATCAAAGCACATGAGGTTTTGTAGCTACGAAGAAGCGAAAAAGATCAATGGTTCAACATGCGTTTCGCAGTTAAAAAAAAATTAACAGAAGTTTGAGTCCTTGTGAAAACTTAATACAGGCTTAACATAGCATTCAGTTGGGTATTGCATCAAGTCAGGTTTTGAGCCGATGTTCCTAAAGGCAATAATATCAGTACGTTATAAGATAAGTTTTTGTTTGACAACTCATTCAAAAAAACTGAAAAAAAAATGTTGTCGGTAAAAATTTTAAACTAATTTTGGTTCGAGAGCGGGATAAAATGGCGTTTTGAATTACCTGTAAAAGTTTTTGATTTGACAAGCAAGAAAAAATTTTTTTGGAATGAATTTATGTCCAATTTTACGCCCCGTTTCGGGAAACCAGGAATCTGTTTACAATTGTTTTAAAATTTGTTTATGACTTCGACACATCAGGAATTATGGGATAACTGTCTTGCTATTATCAAGGACAATGTTAATGGCCAAAGTTTTAAGACATGGTTTGAACCCATTGTGCCTGTACGGCTTGAAGGAAAAATTCTAACCATCCAGGTTCCGAGTTTGTTTTTCTTTGAATGGCTAGAAGAACATTACGTGAGCCTGTTAAAAAAGACCATCAAGAAAGAGATGGGTCCCGGTGCGAAACTAGAATATAACATCATAGTGGAAAACAGTTCGGGTGGCACTAAGCCGCATACCATTAAAGTCCCTACCCAAAGGAATAAGCATGATGAGGATCTCGAGATATCGGTTCCGAGTAACGGATCATCTATCAAGAACCCTTTTATCATTCCTGGAATTAAGAAGGTAAACGTTGACTCTCAATTGAATGCTTCTTACAGTTTTAGTAATTTTATTGAAGGCGACTGCAATCGTCTGGCGAGGTCTGCTGGTCAGGCTGTTGCTGCCAGACCAGGCGGAACTTCGTTCAACCCTCTCTTTATATATGGTGGGGTAGGGCTTGGTAAAACACATCTTGCTCAGGCAATCGGAAACCAGGTAAAAGAGAACCTGAAAAACAAAACGGTACTTTATATTACTTCAGAAAAATTTACGAGCCAGTTCGTAGAGTCAATCAAAAACAACTCTATAAATGATTTCGTCAATTTCTATCAGCTCATTGACCTTCTTATAGTAGATGATGTTCAGTTTTTTGCCAACAAGGACAAAACACAGGATATATTCTTTCATATTTTCAA
>Ga0207127_10299_pt1 | contig 10344 bp, 5 predicted proteins | sample Alteio_BWMinHeat_17_FD_153574 | JGI IMG/M metagenome (GOLD analysis project Ga0207127, IMG submission 153574) | Enriched cells from forest soil in Barre Woods Harvard Forest LTER site, Petersham, Massachusetts, United States -... | ecosystem: Environmental > Terrestrial > Soil > Temperate forest >...
CCATTATGGCATTAAGGTATTGACTTTTAAAGACAGTGCCTAGTCGCTGCGAGCGAAGCGAGCGGCGCCGGTGGGAGCCCCCGGCTTTAGCCGGGGGGTAAGGATGAAATAAAATTGGGCTTCAGCCCCGGTGAACCATGAAGTTAGCTCCGCAAAATATCCGAACATTTTTTATAACAGCCGGCACACATCAACGAAGATAATTGTTTACCGCCGAAGCTTTACCGGCGCTTCTTTTAAATCTCTTGCGCGCCGACCGCGAAAAGAACCGATACGCCATTCACGAATACGTCTTTATGCCCGACCATGTTCATCTGCTGCTCACTCCGGTCCCGGACGTTTCTCTTGAGAAGTCACTGCAATTCATCAAAGGAGGCTTTTCGTTCCGTGCCAGAAAGAAGCTGCCTTTCGTGACGAAGTATGGCAAGCAGGAAACAACGAGCATCGCATACGGGACGCGGATGATTACGCCTATCATCGCAAGTATATTTGGGAAAATCCCGTTCGCGCGGGATTGGTCTCTGTCGCGAGTGAATACCCGTGGTCATCGGCACGGCCTGGAGCGGACATTGATCCTGCTCCGCCGGGGCTAAAGCCCGATTTTTAAACCCGTTTACCCCCGGCTAAAGCCGGGGGCTCCCACCGTTGCGCGGAAAGCGCGCGAAAGGTCGTGGGCTACTCCGCAGGCATAAGCTCAAGGGTTTCCACCGAACGCCCGCTCGCTTCGCTCGCAGCATCCAAGCCCGGGGCTCGCAGCGTTTCGAGTTAACTGAGAAAATCAACGTGTCCGATTTACCTCTTCCGCTCCTCGGCCAGAAGGGCAGCTTTTCTATGTGTGCCCCAGCGATATCCGGCCAGGCTTCCGTTCTTTTGCACGACCCGGTGGCAGGGCACGGCTAAAGATACAGGATTGCTGGCGCAAGCTTTGGCCACTGCGCGAACTGCTTTCTTGTCGCCAACGCTTTCGGCAACCTGGCTGTAGCTGCGGGTTTCGCCATAGGGGATTTGGCGCAACGCCTCCCACACGCGGCCCTGGAAAGCCGTGGCCTGCACATCAAGCGGGAAATCCAGGCGAACTGCACTGCCTTGTAAATACGCCGCAATTTTGGATGTAACCTGCTGCAGGCCGTTATCATCGTGCGTGATCGTGGCCCCGCTGAATTGCTTCCGCAACTCGTTTTCCAGCTGATCTTCGTCTTCGCCGAATTGAATGCTGCACACGCCTTTATCGGTCAGCGCGACCAGCAGCTTACCCAACTGTGTGCTCATGATGGCAAACCGAATGGCGACTCCGGCGCCTTTGCGCTGGTAGGTGGAAGGTGTCATACCCAGGCGTGCCGGAGCTTTTTCGTAAAGACGGCTGCTGGAACCGTAACCTGCTTCGTAGATGGCGTCTGTGACCTTGGAGCCACGCAGGAGTGCGGATTTGAACTCGCCTGTTCTGCGTGCCTGCTGGTACTGTTGTGGCGTGACTCCCAGAATCCGCTTGAAAAGCCGTTGCAGATAAAAAGGGCTGAGTCCAACTTTGTTGCCGATTGCAGAAAGAGTGAGCGTGATGTCTATGTTCTCATCAATCAGCCGGCAAGCAGCTTCGATCTTGCGCACTTGCGGGTTGGCCTGGTTGGGCCGGCAACGCTTGCAGGCGCGGTATCCGGCGCGCTCCGCTTCGGCTGGAGTCGCAAAAAACTCTACCAGCTTGCGCTGCGGCCGGCGGCTGGGGCAGGTAGGCCGGCAGAAGATTCCGGTCGAGCGCACCGCATACACGAACTTGCCATCGGCGTTTGCATCGCGCGCCAGCACCAGTTGCCACTGTTTTTCCATATTCATAACTTCACCTCGTGGCCTACTTTAACGGGACCCGATGCCAGGCTGCGCTCCGATCATTGCTCTCAAACCAAATATCTTCCTCCTTTTATTTTACAGAGATACGCGATCGCAGATTTCACGGCAGAACCTCAGGAGCAAAGAATCTGTGTGAGAATCAAAGTACAGCGTCGTCCCTTGCGGGACTTCGATTGTTTTCTACTGGTACCCAGCGCTGAAGCGCTGGGCTATAATACGTCACCCCTTCGGGGTTGGATTTCGGAATGCCTGAACTTCTCGCGCCTACGCAAGATGAACGTTCCATGGGAATATATATTCTCAGTGATATGATGCGACCTATAAGCAGGGAAGGGAAGTATGGCTACTAGACGCGATGTTCTCAGCGAGGTACTGCAGGGCGTGGCAGAGATCAAGGCCCAACGCGAGGGTAAGAAAATGCCGGCAACGGTCCCGGTTTTGACTTTTGAAGAGTTTGAGCAACTGCCCGAGGAAGAGGGAATCAGGTATGAACTTGATGAGGGCATCCTACTGATGGAACCGTCACCTGTCTTTAGACACAACCTAATCCGGCAGCGCATCGCCACACGATTGAGGGAGTTTGTGGAATCTCATCATCTCGGTTTCGTGATAGAAGAGATGGATTTTCGCTTATCCCGTAACACTGTCAGGAATCCGGACGTAGCTTTTGTTACCAGCGAACATCTTAAGAAGATAGATCTGGACCGCACTCCGGTTGAGGGTGCGCCGGCGCTGGCGGTCGAGGTTATCTCCCCAAGTAATCTGGCCCAGGATACCGTCAAAAAAGTCCACCAGTACCTTTCTGCCGGCAGTCAGTCTGTATGGCTTGTGTATCCCGCCCTGCAACTTGTGGAGATCCACGATTCCTACAAAGATGTGAAAGGCGGCCGGGTACGCGAGGTACGAGAACCGGATGCTATCGAGGAAAGCAAGCTTTTTGGTGGTGTGAAGTTTTCGCTTCCTCTTAGGGCAATATTTCATATCAAGCAACAGGGTTAGGGAAGAGAAATGAGCCACGACGCCACAGGCCGTTCCACCGCGCTAACGTCAAGCCTGCTTGCGGGGATCGCAGATTAAAATGACTGAACTTCCCGCGCCTACACAAGATGAACGTACTATGGGGTTGCTGGCGCATATCCTGGGCATTTTTTCCGGCTTTTTTGGGCCGCTCATCATTTATGTGATCAAACGCGACTCTAAATTTGTGGCTTTTCATGCTCTGCAATCTGTGATTTGGCATCTGCTGTATTGGGTGGGGGCCATGGTTCTCATGCTGCTGCTGGTTATTGTGTTTTTTATACTTGTGGTTGCACAAATTGTGCAGGTTGCGCACCAGCAGGGGGCGCCGAACCCGCCATTCGCCATTTTCTTCATGTTTCCGGTTATCTGGCTCACAATCGTGGTACTTGGGTTGCTGAACATGGTGCTGGGGCTGGTTTTCGCTATGAAAGCCAGTGCGGGCGAATGGACCGCATATCCATTGGCGGGGGCTTGGGCGCGCCGCGTTGTGGGAATATAAATCGTGGGCACGGTTTACGCTTTATTGACAGTTGCATTAATAATCTCCTATAGCTGGAATTCATTCAGTCAAGATTCAACTGCAGAAGCTGACGGCATACACTGCTCTGGTCAGCATCAGGAAGATGTGAAACGTACTGGTGAGAATGCCTTGACGCCACATGGTGAGCGATAAATTCTCGGGGTCCTTCGACTCCGTCCGCGCTCCTACGTCGCGCGGACTGCGCTCAGGATGACAGGGATTAGGGGATTAGGACATTTACTAATGGAGCGCCAATAAAAGCGCCAGTTTCGTACAAATACAAAAAACCCGCTCCAGGGATTTTTCCCTAAAGCGGGTCTTCCTCCACGAACCAATTCAATTGGGCTGCCGGTAATTGATGAAACAATCTGCCGGCGATATAGCTGAATGTGCCTAATCCCAATTCTCTTGGTGTCTACACACACTGACGGCGAAAAGCTTGCCCACGGGCGGATATCCCGCAGGGCGCGCCGGAGTCGGCCTACCAAACGGTCCGAGCGCTGAGGGTCAAATTCAACTAGCGGGAACCGCCAGCAAATCCGAGGCGCAAGTTTGTGCCGTCACGTTAGCCAGACATGCGGAGTCATTAGGTTAGTGATGGCAGAGAGCAGTTCGTTTCAATAGAGGAATGACAGGCACGGCATTGGGTTATTGAAGGTTGTATCCACCGATGGGGGGTGTGGGCAAGATGCCCACACGACAGCCGGCGAGACGCCGGCGCTACTCTAGAAATTCATTCGTAGCATGAACTGGAGCTGGCGTGGAGTGCCAGTCCCAACCGGCCCTTTGTTTACAGTCGAGATGATGGCACCAAACCCGTTGGGTTGAATTGTGTTACCCGATCCTGCCCCACTCACTACTGAGAAGTCAGATTGCGGAGCAGCAAACTGGGCGCGGTTGAAGAGATTGAATGCCTCGGCCCTGAATTCGAGTCCAACGCGTTCGCTCAGCACAAAGTGCCGTCCAAGGCCCACGTCGGCTTGCCAGATGCCCGGACCGCCCACCACATTGCGAGGTGCATTGCCAAAGGTTCCCGCGGCAGGAACCGAAAAGGCTGCAGGATTGATCCATTCTATTATCGTAGAACCACCTGCCGGAGTGAGCGAGACGCCCGGAACCAGATTCGGGCGTTGGTTCTGGGTATTTCCATCGGGTACAGCGGAGCCAGAGCGGCTCAGCGTAACGTTCACCGGCAGGCCGGTACGACCGCCTACGATTGAGGTCACGTTCCAGGCGCCGAACAGCCCACGTAAGATTCCGGGCTGATTTAGATATGTTCTGCCTGAACCAAACGGCAACTCGTAGACGAAATTTGCGTTGAATGTGTGCCGGGCGTCGAAATCACCGCTCGCCCGCTCACATGGGCGGCATTCCGGATCTTGTGGAAAATCGGAGTCTCCACCGCCGAGAGAACCATCATCAATCTCGTGAGACCACAGGTAATTTACAGAGAACAGCAGGCCATGCCTGAAGGAACGCTGCAGGGAAGTCTGCAGCGCCTGGAAGGAGCTGTTGTTTTGGTTGCCGCGAAATTCTACTTGACCGAATCCCGGGAACTGACGTGTACCAGTTGCAGGGTTGATTGTGTTGATGAATGATGTGGTCAGCAAGTGAGTCCCTTTGCTGCCGATGTAAGAGACGGTCGCGACCAACTCCTGCGGCAGCAACTGTTGAACCGAAGCGCCCCACTGGGTGACATACATATCTTTGCGGCGCCGGTCCATGTCGCGGGGGGAGACAATGCCCGTGATGTTGGCCAGGAAAGGAGCAATAGGGAAGTTTAAACTCGGAATTGTCCTGCGCGAGAGGGAAAAGCGCTGTACTTCATTGTTGATAGGAAGGTTTTGATCATCCAATTGGCCATCGCCATGATAGATGCCGAAGCCGCTGCGCAGAACAGTCTTGCCGCCCAGCGTGGCGGGGGCCCAGGCAAAAGCAACGCGCGGATCAACGTCTGCCAGATTGGGCCGGCTGAACTCGGCGCCCGCTCCACAAAAGCCTTGAGCGCCGCAGGTTGCAAAATCAAAAGGGACGGCGCGGTCTAATACCTCATGGAAACGATTCAAGAAGCTGTAGCGCACGCCCAGATTCAGAGTGAAGTTGGGCTTCAATTTATATTCGTCTTCGATGAACCCATAGACTTCCGTCTTGCGCAAACCATTCACAGGCAGAGCAGCCGCGAAGCTGGCGGCATTGACTTGATTGGCAGCGAAAGCATCAGGCGAAAGAAATGAAATCGAACCGCTTGCGGTGTTTCCTTGCTGAAGCTGAATTCGACGGACCTCTACACCCGCCTTGATAACGTGGTTGTCTTTCACCCAGGTGATGTTGTCAATCCATGAAAACGAATTTCCCACGCCGATTCTGGTCTGATTGTTGTTCTGCGCGGTGAAGCCCGGAACCGAAACCGAATAAGGCAATCCATTAAGACCGAGGTTGGTGGCTATCACGGTGCCGCGGTTAAAGCCGGCTTTTGCTTCGTTGACTAACGTGGTCGAAAAGATATGCAGCAGTTCGATGACTGCGTTCACCGGCCGCGAGTTCGTGTTCTGGCGGTCACTCAGGCTCCCCAGCGGCACACTGCTGACGGCTTCATCCGTGTTGAAACGCAGGAACGCTGTGGATTTGTCGGTGAAATGCTGGTCGAGGCGTATCATGCCCGAATTTTCGTGGTCCAATTGCTGCCCTTCTCCGGAGAATTGGGCAATCTGCCGGCTTACCTGCGTCTGCCCTTCAGGATAGGCATTGATAATCTGCGCCAGCACGGGAGACTGCGCCACGACTTGGGCGCGAAAAGCGCGGGTCGGAACAAAGCCGGTAAGCGTCTGCCCCAGAGTCTGGCGCAGGCCTTCATAGCTGGCATAGAAAAATGTTTTGTCGCGGAAGATCGCGCCGCCTATGCTGGCTCCAAACTGGTTCAAACGGAACGGCGGCTTGTGGGGATTGCGGTCAAAAGGATTGCGTGCGTCGAAGACGTCGTTGCGCAGGAATTCGAACGCATCGCCGTGAATCTGGTTGCTCCCCGAAGCTGTGGTTACGGCCACCTGTCCACCGGGCGTGCTGCCTGATTCGGCGGTGAACAACATCGATTCAATGCGGAACTCCTGGATTGTATCTGTCGGTATCGCTAAACGAACGAATGGCTGCTGAGCCTGATTGACGATGTTGGTGGCGTCAATGCCGTCAGAGGTGAAATTGTTGTCGTCCAGTCCCCGTCCCGCAAAACGCACGGTGCGTTGGTTGCTGCCGCCGGCATCAATGGCTCCTGGAACCAACGTGGTGAGAGTCGCCCAATTGCGCCCGTTCAAAGGAAGCGCTTCGACCTGCTTTCGTTCAATGCGAGCGCCAAGAGAATTGGCGGTTTGGTCCAATTCGACAGCACTCCCTGAAACCTCCATCTGTTCGCTGGTACCAGCAACCTTCAACGTCACATTCAATGTGCGCGTCTGTCCCACTGCCTGGACGACGTTCTTGATGTTCAATATCTCGAAACCGTCATGAGCGAAGGTCACGGAGTAAGCCCCGACCGGCAGTTCAGGTATGTCATATGAACCGTTTGCGGAAGAGACCGCTTCACGGCGAAGTCCGGTGTCATTCCGCAATGCAGTGATATGGACGTTCGGCAAGGTGCGTCCTGAAGGGTCGGTCACAGTTCCGTTCAATCCAGCGCGGTCTATCTGTCCCTGCGCGAGCGATCCCAGCAGTAAGACAAGCAAAAAAGTGGCGGCCTGATGGTAAGAAGCAGAATTTGATTTTTCTGGCAATTGGGAGCCTGGCTGTGTTTTTGTTTCTTGCATCTTGCCCTCGGGAGACGAAATGAACGAATCGTGTATATGCAGCAGAAATGAGGAGGGCCGATGGCCGGCCCTCCTCAAAATGGAACGTACTTAATGTATGTACAACCCTAATTACCACCCGAAGTTGTGGTTTGAGCAGAGCTGTTTTTCTTGAATTCATCGAGCAAGCTCTTGCGGTTTTGCCGTAGATCTGCTCCGCTGCGGGAGGCAGGGTAGGCGACCGACTCGCCCATCAACCCCTGCCACAGCACGCGGTTGAAGCGCGCGGTGTCGAGATTATCGGCGTTATTGAAGTCCATGCCGCGAGTCTTCTCTTCCCAGTAATTGGCGTCGTGCAGAGAGAGTGAAAACAACGAGGCTTCCTTCGCGCTCGCATTGGCCGGGGGAAGCGGCAATGCGGTGCCGCGCAGCACGTCAGGCACGATGGCGGAAAATGCCCAGGGTTCGTGGCGAGCCTGGAACGCATCCGCGATCGGTTCTTCAAGCCCATCGTTAATGCCCAGGGGCTTGATTCCGAGCAGTTCTTCGATGGTGCGCAGTACGTTTACGGTGGTGAAGCGTTCCGAGATCACCGCATCCTGCTTCACATGCGCTCCGGCAATGTACAGATTGCTGCGGTGCGCATCTACGTGGTCGGGGCCGTCTTGCGAATCGTCCTCGAGCACGAAGATCACCGTGCTGTCACGGTAGATGCTATTGGAAACCTTCTGCACCAGACGGCCCACTGCGTAATCGTTGTCAGCCATTTGGGTGTTCGGAGTATTAACACCATCAATCGCGCTGCCAAAGCTTCCGAAGTGATCGTGGGGCAAGCGCACCAACTCCAGGCTGGGCAGGTTGTGGTGCTTCACATAAAGGTCGAATTCCCGCTCCCACTCCTTGAATCGCCAGAAGTCGGCAGCCTTCATATCAAATCCGCGGAAGTAAGGATCGGTGATGCCCTGCAAGGCAGCCTTGGTTGCGAAGGCAACCTGGATCGGCGTTCCACTTGCGCCGGGCGTGAACGGTGTTCCTACCGGAGCAAAGGGATCGCGTATGGTTGGCGGAAGGAACGACGGATTGCTGGCAGGAATCGAATACCGCGCCAGATCGAGGAAGAAGCCGTAGTTACGCACGCTTTTACCCGCGCGCAGGGCTGCGTCCCAAAGGTAGCCGGCGCCGGTTTCGCCGTCAGGTCCGTCGGGCGCGGAGACATCCCCCGTCCCCGGGAGCAGGTCAGGATCGTTGGGCGTAAGCGGCAGCGCTGCCTTCCTTTCGGCAAGGGTGGCGAATCCAACGTTGATGTTGCGATTCGTGCCCTCGTAGTCATAGTTCAAACCGCGGCCGGCGTAGTTGATGGGCTCGGTTTTTTCGATGGAATCCGCAGCCCGGGCTGAGGTGCTCCAGTTCCATCCATCACCCGAGACCTCGCCGCTCGTATAAAAGTTATCGAGCGTGACAAACTGGCGGGCGATCTGGTGGAAGTTAGGAGTAATAGGCTCGGGGAACACGACAATCGAAGGATCACCGTTGCCTTCTTCCAGGTCGCCGAGGATCTGGTCGTAGGTACGGTTCTCTTTCAGGACGTAGATCACGTGCTTAATCTCGTGCCGCAGAGCGGAGATCAACTGCGAACCCTCACGCGCCTCGGCTGAGTCGAAGTTGTTGTTCTTGGCGACGGTCTCGGTCAAATCTTCAAGATCATCACCGGTGGGAACGGGCAAGGTGAGGAAGCCTGCCTTGGTCCTCTGCCAAACGTATTGGTTTGCAGCGGTGCAGGCATTTTGTGATCCGGGAGCGATGGAAGGCGTGTTGCGGCAGGCCATGGGCACGGGTCCGGTATTGCTCTTGCCGTTTACAACGTAAAGAATCGAACCGTTCTTGCTGAGGCTGACCGAATTGGGATACCACCCAGTGGGAATCAGCCCGACCACTTTGCTGTCGAGGTCGCCATCACCATCCTCATCCAGGCGGATCACCGCCACGGAATTTGTGCCGCCGTTGGTGACGTAAAGAGTCTTCTCATCGGGCGAGAGGGCGAGACTCGTAGGATTGGCTCCCTTGAAATCTTCCTCATTGCGGAAAACATTTCTGGGCGCCGTGACCTTTAAATAGGCCCGTACTTTATTGGTATTCGTGTCAATGACGGCCACACGGTCGGTCGTATCCAGCACGGCGAACAAGATGTTTTCGGCCTTGTTGAAGATCGTCTTAAGCGGCTGGCCTTTGACCGGGATACGCGCTTTGATCGTAGGAGTGGAAGAGCTGATATCCACGACTACAATCTCGCGATCGCGAACGCTAGAGATATAAGCAGTGCTGTTGCACATGATGGATACCCAGAAAGGATATTCACCCCCGGCAACGCCAGAATCTGCCGGATTGTTCCGGCCGGGCCGCAAATCCAACTCGCCGATTTTTTTGCGTGTGACCGCACTCACTATGCTGATGGAATCATTTTCATAATTCGCCACGACCAGGCGGGTGCCGTCATCGGTCACAGCAATTCCCGCGGCTGCGGGCCCAACCAGTCCATCGGTTCCCAAACCATGGCCGAGCTGAACCGCGGCCGGCGCCTCGGCCCATCCCGTTGGTTTCAGATCGAATATATGGACGTTGTCATCGCTGCCGCCGGTAACGTAGAACTCCCTGCCGTTTGGGTTCCAGACGATGCCGTCAAAGGTGTTGGGGACCTGCACGACCTGCCGTTTTACCGGAGGATTCACCGAAATGTCGTAAACAAAAACATATTCGTTGGAAGCCGAGGCCACACCTGCGCCGGTGGAATCGGCATTGAGGTTGAAGCCACTGGTCAGAATCAGCAGGGTGTTGCCATCGGGGCTTGTGGCCGTGGTGGCTGCGTGGTCGGCAACAAAATCTGCAAACGGAGCCGGCAGATCCGGGTTCAAAGTTTGGAAGATGGAACCTTTTGCCGCCGCGGGCGTAATGGATTTGCCAGTGGGCAGTGGCTCAGCCGCCTTCACGTTCAGCCAGGCTGATGACGCGATGAAAGCGAGAGCGAAAATGCTCTTTAGAAGCTGGGGAATCTTCATTTTCTCACCTCAAGATTGTTTTAATTTGGGCTTAGGGTTGAAGTTTGAACTTCGATTACGAAGAGGCAATTGCTATACGGGAGAAAGCTAATCAAGCGGTATTGAGCGGACGTTAAATCAGCATTAAATGTTA
>Ga0207127_10300_pt1 | contig 10342 bp, 9 predicted proteins | sample Alteio_BWMinHeat_17_FD_153574 | JGI IMG/M metagenome (GOLD analysis project Ga0207127, IMG submission 153574) | Enriched cells from forest soil in Barre Woods Harvard Forest LTER site, Petersham, Massachusetts, United States -... | ecosystem: Environmental > Terrestrial > Soil > Temperate forest >...
CAGCATTCATCTTATACGCATCCGCCTCATCATATTTGATAAGACTTTGATAATTAGAGCTTGCACGGCGTAAAATCGCCTTTAACCCTCCTTCGAGCTTGCCGTTCTTTTTGACGGGAATGCTGTTATCGGCCTGGATTGTATATTGATCATTGAGGGCAAAGCTGTTATTATTTAAGTAACGGACTGTGCCGGGATAGGCCTGTGAGCTGTTCAGTGTAGCATCATTTTTACCAAATTCACCAAGAAATCTAAGACTAAATTCTCTCTCTTTATTATTTTTAAAATGCTTTATGTAATCGCTTCCCAGATTTACACCGGGATTATGGCAGCTTTATTACATCCAATACACAGGTAAAAAATAGTTATACCACTCTGCTTCCCAATATTCAATTCACTAACCGGGTGAGTAAAGTGACTACGTTGGTATTTGCGTATACAAAAAGATTACAACGGCCTTATATCTGGGATCTCAACCCGTTTGTTTTCAACAATGACTCGCTGAATATTTCATTTGGCAATCCCAATCTTGGGCCCCAAACCGTTCATTCTCTTTCTGGGCAACTGCGGTTTAGCAAAGGAAATACTTTTGGCGGAATCAATATCGAAGGCAGCTACAGTGGCAACAAAATCCTGCAGTATTCATCCTTTGATCCGCAGACTGGAATAACCAAAACTACCAGCCTGAATATCGGGAAGGAAATTCAATCCAGTTTGAACCTGAATTTTAGTACGAAAATCACTCCGAAATGGAGCCTTTTTGTGAATGGTTCTCTTCGTTACAGCACGGTAAAAAATAATTCTGATGCGTCTCAATCGAACAGTGGTTTCGGGGGTAATTTTAACCTGTTTACGAGTTATAAATTCACTGATAAATTCACAGTGAGTAGTTACCTTGGTTTATGGAAGGATCCGCAAACCATTCAAACCACTTACCCGTTCAGTACCTGGCATAACGTGGCATTCAATTACAAAGTATTTAAAGATAAGATCAATATTTCCTTGAGAGCGGTGAATTACTATGAAAAAACCCATGACTACAATACAATCACAAAAGACAGGAATTTCTACAACACTAATATCACCAGACAGATCAGGCGTGGCGCGGTGCTTGCTCTTACATGGAATTTTGGCAAGCTCACGGAAAACGTATCGAAGAAGAAAGGAGTGGAAAATGATGATATTCTTACAAAACCTTCAGCACCTACCGGTAATTAGTCCGGGTGGTCTGCTTAGTGTTCAATAAATAAAAAATGACCGTTGTCCCTGAAACCAAACGGGACCGCTTCCTTAAAACTTCTTCAAGTAGATCATTCAAAACCCTAAGTGAGAAGGAAAGGATTCGCTAAAAATTGATTTCCTCACTTAATTATTATCAACTGATTCTTAAGAAATTATTGATAGTTCTACGTCTAATTCACAAATATCTCATCAATAAAAAACCATCCTGTATCATTTTTGGGCGATACAAATTGTTTCGGGATTTTTCCTACCGGTTCAATAACAATTTTGATAAACTTAACGGTTAACGGGTTGAATTTACACTCATATGGAATAAGATAGCCAGCCCCAAGAGTAGTATCCTGGGTGGGGGCAATATGATAAAGTGGTTTTAATTTATTGGGATCATTGCCTCCCCAGACCCGGATACTTTTTGGCGGGAATATAAGCGCTCCGACATTGACAAGAGAGCTTATCGTGATGATTTGTGGCCTTACCGGTTTTGAAAATGCAAGCAAGCATGCCATTTTATTTTTTCTGTATGCCAGCCATTTCCCATCTCCAAAATTGAGTGTTCCCATTTCTAAGTCTTTAAGCGTTTTACCTCCTTTCCCTTTAAAAAGTGAATCAGCAGGAGTTAGAAGAATTACCGTGTCTGGTCTGTAAGTTGCCTGGTAGAATCGGTATTGTACGATGTCGCTTTCATGCCATCCCTGTTTAAACGCTTTTGCTTTCATCAGCACTTGCTTTTTAATCAATACCTGGGTGTCATAAACAGGTGAAATAACCTTGTCAGGCTCAGTTCCGTCGACAGTATACCTGATCGTTATACCCGGAACGTAATGTTTCAATCTTAATTTTACCGGCGTATCTATAATCTGCTCTTCATTCTGCACTATGGGAGGGTTAAGTTTTATTAACATAGTATCTGTGCGGATACCAGTTTGAATATCAAGTGAAGGGTATTTTTTTCTTAACATATCGGCATCTGCAACACTCAGGCCGCTGTTCCAGATATATAAACGGCGCAGGTTTTTCAATAGCGCAAGTTTTTGAATGTCTTCCTTTTTTATCGACGTATTGGTTAATGAAAGATTTTTCAAATGGTTTAATTTGTCAAGAGAGGATAAACCACTGCCGGTAATTTTGCTGAAGGAAAGATTGAGATTACGAAGATTGGTCATTTGACCGATTATCTGCAAATCATTATCTGTCACCGGAATCTTGTTAAGGTATAAAGAAACAAGCTGTGTCTTAATTTCCAGCAGACTTTTCAATTATTCGGATTTAAAAAAAGCTGCACCAAAAAAATCAACGGCAATTGCAGGTGATTCCCTTGACAATGGATAAACTGCGCGATAATTTGTATTTAATTTCTGGATTGTTTTTTCATTGGCAGCATTGAAATCATAATTCTCCTCTTCATCCGAAGAGCTGAATATATTTCTAGCTATAGATCGCAATGTATCCGTTGGTTCCAGCTCAGTTACTTTTATCGTGAAATTAGCTCCGCGTTTTATCCAGTTATATAAAATGGCCATTTCCTGGTCACTTAATTGCGGTTTTCCAATTGGTGGCATGTGTTTTTTTTCTTCTTCTGGCAAATGAATGCGCTGTAATATCAAACTCAGATTAGGAGCTGTTGTATCCCATAATGCCCCATTTTTCCCCCCTTTAAGCAGGAGGCGCGGCGTCTCCATCACCAATTCGCCTTTTGCTTTCTTGTTGTTGTGACAACTCACGCACTTGGTATCAAGTATGGGTTTCACCATATCGGTAAATAAAACCGCCTCATCCAGCTGTACTTTGTTTTGCATTTTACCTTTGTAAACCGGGGCAAGTAAAAAATTATCTCCATGCGTAATACTGGCTCCCTGATGGCCTGCAATTATTAATATAATTGTGGTTACCAAACTTGAAGAAGCTAATGAGATTTTTGTTTTGTTTAATTGCTCATAAAATATGTACCATAAAAATGTAAGCAGAGAAATCAAAGCACCGCTCCATTTATGCAATTGGAGATAATCCTGGTTATATCCGGGTTCTTTTGACAGGAATATTCCCATCAATGCTGTGATTGCGGAAGTGCAAGCGGTTGCCAGCAACAACCATTTGCAGATATTCTGAAATAATTGAGGAGAATGAAATTGTTGTTTTGGGACTAACCATATCCAGCCGATAAACAATGCGAATAATACAATCGGGAAATGAAGGAATAAAGGATGGGCCCGGCCGGCAACCTGCAGAAGGGATGGAACCAACAACCTGTCATAGAATATTAGCAAAAAAACAAGGAGGCAGTTTGCAGCAATCGTTACACTGAACAAAATATTTTTCCCGGTAACCATCTATTCAAAATAGTTTCTTGGTAAGATAATATATAACCGATTTCTGAAAAGTGCGGAGCGAATTATTTTTCAGTGTTATATACAATCTTTGAATTATTGATTTGTTTTCTGAAAGAAATGAGAAGCAAAACGAAATTCCATCATAATTAAGCGACTGGTTCTAATTTGTAGGGATATACATGCCCCGAATTCCATTGGGCTACATACATGTTTTGGTCGTCATCAATACAAACATCATGCGGGTATTGAAACACCTTCACAGTCTGATGCATTTCATCTGGCTTATCACCCGAATAAGTGGGATCATTTCCTGCAAGGTTAGACACAACTTTGAAAGTTTTATCGAGTATTGTAACAAAGCCCGACTTTTCGTTCAGGTGTGAGCTGCTTTGCAATACCGCGCAGTAGAGGTAATCTCCGTTTATCACAGGTCGGCAAACCCACGCCCCTGGAAGAGGGATTGTATTGATAAATATTCCATCAAGTGTAAAACGCTTGAACGCATTTTGCTGACGGGACGTAACGATAAGTGTTGGATTATTTTTATTTCTGTGATCAATACAAATGCCATGCGCATTTAACAAATTTTCCTCTTTGTCACCTCTTCCCCCGAAATAGCGAATGTAATTACCCCTGTAATCATACTGCATGATAAAATCCTTGCCATATCCGTCGGCAACATAAATATCTCCGTTTTCACTTATAGCAGTTTCTGTAGGTATGTACTCTTCAGCTTTTGTATATTGGCCCGTTTCTTTTGGATAATCCAATACCATCAGGACTCTGCCATCTAACGTTGTTTTAATAACCTGATGTCGATTATTGTCACATATGAATAATACTTCCTGTCCATTTTCATTGAATAAGGTAAGGCCATGGGCACCCGGATATTCGTGTCCCCATGTGTTAACGAGTGTGCCTTTTTTATCATAGAAGATTACGTTGTTCTTAGTCTCATTCGTCAGCAATATAATTCTGCCAGTGCTATCCTGCACCATTTCGTGGCAATCTTTCACGGGATATTTTTCTGCATCTAACTGGCTCCATGTTGTGTTGATGCGATAGCGTTTATTGTTGTGCCCGAGAATAATGTCTTCCTTTTTTGATGCTTTTAATATTGTAGGGAGATAAAGCAATCCAGATGTTGCAAATGAAGTTTGTTGGATAAATTTTCTGCGGTTCATTTTTTTATGATTGATGAGAATTTCATATTTATGCGATCAACCCGTTCACAACCTTTCCCGCGACATCAGTGAGCCGATAACGCCGCCCCTGATGTTTGAATGTAAGTTTTTCATGATCTAATCCCATCAGGTAGAGTAAAGTAGCCTGAAAGTCGTGCACATGCACCGGATCTTTGGTTATGTTGTATCCAAAGTCGTCTGTTTCTCCATATACGCCTGGCCTTACGCCTCCTCCTGCCATCCAGATGGTGAAGCAACGAGGGTGGTGATCGCGTCCATAGTTTTCTTTGCTGAGTTTTCCCTGGCAATAATTGGTTCTTCCAAATTCTCCTCCCCAGATCACCAGTGTTTCATCCAGCAAACCTCTTTGTTTGAGATCTGTGATCAATGCAGCAGACGCCTGGTCTGCATCCATGGCCTGGCCCTTTATTTCCAGAGGAAGATTGCTGTGCCCGTCCCAGCCCTGGTGATACAATTGAACAAAACGCACCCCGCTTTCCGATAATTTTCTTGCCAGCAGGCAATTCGCTGCAAATGTCCCCGGCACCAAACATTCTGGTCCGTATAACTTAACGGTATCCTCCGGTTCTTTTGACATATCCGTAATTTCCGGAACAACGGTTTGCATTCGATAGGCCATTTCGTATTGCTGAATTTTTGTGCTGATTTCAGGATCGCCAAATTCTTTGAGAGATTGGTCATTCAGTTCTGCAATTTTATCAATCATTTTTCTTCTCTCTGGTCTGGTCATTGATTCAGGGTCATTCAAATATAAAACAGGGTTTTCTCCACTACTGAATTGCACACCCTGATATATTGAATCCAAAAATCCATTCGACCATAATTTTGAATATACACCTTGGCCGTTTCCTTTTCCTTTGGAAAGCAATACGCAAAAAGAAGGAAGGTTTTTGTTTTCACTGCCAAGTCCGTAACTCAGCCATGAGCCGATGCTTGGACGGTTACCCTGTTGAGCCCCTGTCTGGAAAAAAGTCAACGCAGGATCGTGATTAATAGCTTCTGTGAACATGCTTTTTACAAAACACAGCTCATCTACGACACGTGAAGTGTAGGGTAATAGTTCACTTAACCATGCCCGGGATAGACCGTATTGATTGAATCCAAATGCAGTGCCTGCCAATGGAAATTTTAATTGATCCGCAGTCATACCGGTAAGCCGCTGGCCCTGGCGAACAGAGGCAGGCAATTCTTCGCCCTGCATTTTTTGGAGGAGGGGTTTGTAATCAAATAAATCAAGCTGGGAAGGAGCGCCGTTCTGAAATAAATAAATGACCCGTTTAGCGCGCGGCGCGAAATGTGGCAAACCCGTGGTGGCCGTTTCTTCTGCGCTGCCTTTAAAAAGGTCCGGAATAAGCAAAGATCCCAATGCAACACTGCCTATGCCAAGGCTTAACCTGGACAAAAAGCGGCGCCTGTTGATGTGAAGGCTGTGCTCGATTATTTCTTTTTCCATGAAATTCTATTAGCTCTTTGTTATTGTTTCTTCCAAATTATATATGATGTTTATTACTTTAATAATCGCTGCAGTGTGATTTATGTCTATATTTTTATTCGAGGTATATTCGCCCGCTTCTAATGTTTTTTGTGCGCTTAATTTTTTTTGGCTAAACTCCTGCAATTGTTCATTGTAGTAATCTTCCAAAGTTTTTAATTCTTTGCCGGAAGGTCTCCGGCAAACAATCAAGCGGAATGCCTTCGTGATTTTATCTGCAAAGGAAGTTTGTTCAAGAGATAATTTTTCAGCCAAGACACGTGAAGCTTCAAGGACAGTAGGGTCATTCATCATTATTAATGCCTAAAGTGGCGTATTGGTTTTTAGTCTTCTTACTTCACACTGATCGCGATTGCTTGCATCAAACATTACCATGAAGGGAGGAGGTACGGTGAGTTTTATAAATGTATACATTCCGCGCCTGTAAAGGGAATCGTTATGATCCTGCTTATAGGTTGCCAGCACGCCACGGCCTGAAGTGGCGCTTTCCCAAAGACCTTTGGGTTGATATGGTTTGACACTTGGACCACCGATTGTTTTTACCAATAATCCGCTGCTTGATAAAACAAGATCTCTGATAAACTCGGCTTGCAGGCGGATCCTTGGGCCTCTAGACAAATACGTGTTTTCTGGATCTTTGCTTAATTTCTCCGGAGTTGTTTTTGCAGATTGCCTGTAAGTAGCAGACATCACGATTTGTTTCACCAACCGCTTAATATCCCAGCCATGATCCATAAAATCTGCAGACAGCCAATCGAGCAATTCTGGATGTGTTGGCAATTCACCCTGACTACCAAAATCGCCAGAACTTTTAACAATCCCTTTCCCAAAAAGTTCCTGCCATATTTGATTTACAAAAACTCTTGCCGTTAATGGATTGTTTTTGCTCACTGTCCACTGTGCCAGGCCAAGCCGGTTGCGTGCGAATTGAGTGGTATCAAATTTCATAATTGCAGGCAGAGCATTGGGCTGAACTTCAATTCCGGGTGCATCATACCGGCCTCTTTTGAGCAGATACGTTTTGCGTAACGTATCGCGTTCTCCCATTACAGATACCATAATCGCAGCGGTATCTTTTTTATGAATGAATGACAAAATATTTTTTCTGTCATTGGTATCAATTAATAATATTGGCATTTTCGCGGGCTTTGATACGGCCACATCTCCTTCATATCCGATTTCCTTTGTATTGTTAAAAAAGGCCAGCAAACTATAGTAATCTTTTTGTTTAAACGGATCAAATTTGTGATCATGGCATTGCGCACATTCTATAGTTACTCCAAGAATGCCTTTTCCAAAAGTTTTCGTTTTATCTATCAGATATTCAATGCGATATTCTTCTGGCACAACGCCTCCTTCTTCCGTGTATTTGTGGTTGCGAAAAAAAGCGGTTGCCAATATTTGTTCTTTTGTCGCATTGGGTAACATATCACCTGCAATCTGCCAGGTAACAAATTGATCATAGGGCAAATTATTATTGAAAGCATGTATGACCCAATCCCGCCAAGGCCATTGCGTGCGGATATTATCATCCTGATAGCCATAACTGTCGGCATAACGGGCGACATCCAACCAATGCACGGCCATTTTTTCACCATACTGATCTGTCCTCAACAATTGGTCGACTAATTTTTCATAAGCATTCTCACTATTGTCCGACAAAAATTTATCCAACATGTCAAGAGAAGGAGGTAACCCCGTAATATCAAGACTAATTCTTTTGAGTAGGCGCTCTTTATCGGCTTGTTCATTGGGGGACAGCCCTTCCTGGTCCATCCGGCGGAGAATGAAATAATCAATTTCGTTTTTTGGCCAGGACTTGTTGCTTACAGTAGGAAGTGATGCTTTCGTCGGAACAAGAAAAGCCCAGTGCTTTTCATATTTAGCGCCTTGTTCGATCCATTTCTTAATTATCTTTTTTTCATAATCGTTCAACATCCCAAGATGCGCGTCGGGCGGAGGCATCATATAGGTTATGTCAGAAGATGATATCCTTCTCAGGAGCTCTGACTGATCTGGTTTGCCAGGGACTATGGCATAGGCTCCTTTTTTTACCTTGAGAGGTGAATAGGCACTGTCTGCAATGTCTAACCGAAGGCTAGCTTCCCGATGGCCCGCATCCGGACCATGGCATTTATAACATTTATCGGAAAAAATTGGACGGATATTAAAATTATAACTAACTTTTTCGGGAAGTGCGCTTGTGCTGTCACTTTTATGATTCTCCAGGCAGGAAGACATTATAATTATTGTCCCTGAAAAAATAATTATTATGGCAAAGCATTTAATAGGCATTACACACTAAATATAAACAAAATTTTACTATTTTCCGTTGCGTAGATTGAGTATGAAGTGTAGTTAATCCGATTACCTGCGTCTCAAACTGACAGTTCTTGCGGCTCAGAAAGGAGGTGGGTGATTTTTGAAAAGGCTATAACATAAACCAACTCTTAAAATAATTCGCGCCAACTGATTTTGCGGTCTTCAATATTGGCGTTACGTTCATTTGAATTTCGCCACCGGGTGTTATGACTCATTGTTCCCTTTTAATATTCATGACAATTTGTAAATTCTTGCAGGGTTATTGAAACCTAATGAGATCGTGTTTTTCATTGCCGTGTGCGGTTACAGATTCAAAGTTGATACAATCGCTAAGAACCATGCGACACTTTCTTGAATTATACTAACAGTGAAATACCTCACCCAACTTTAGAATCTTTAACGTGTTTTCGATTTTACCCTCAGCCTCGAGCTTCATTAGTATTTGCTGAGGCTCACCTAGTGGCTCGTCTGCAGAATCGAACGTGCCGTAGTGGAATGGTATGAAAGTTTTTGCACCTGTTGCATGGAATGCTTGCACTGCATCATATGGATTTTGATGCATCGGTCCCATAAACCACGCAGGTGCGTATGCTCCTGCACCTATGAGAGCTACATTAATGCCTTGAAAAAGGTCTCCAACATCGCTGAAATGTGATCCATGAGCAGAGTCGCCACCGTAGTAGATGCGCTTTCCATCTTTTTCAATCATGAATGCGCCCCAGAGAGTAGTGTTATCATCAAAGAGGGTCCGGTTGGCCCAGTGCCTTGATGGCAGGAACGTAATTTTTAGGTCGCTCTCAAGTTGATACTGTTGATACCAGCCGGCAGTTTGTATTTTGTTGTTCGTCCATTGACTTATTAAATTATCTAGCTTCAGTCCGGTTAGTATCTGAGCTTTGGGATTATTGCTGGTTAACAACTTTAGGCTGTTTTTATCACAGTGATCGTAATGAGCATGGGAAACTATTATATAATCAATATTCAGCAGTTTATTAGGAGCAACCGGCATGTCCGAAAAGCGCTTGCCCACCGGCAGCTTACCATAAACGGGGTCTATCAGAATGCGAATACCGGACAACTGAATGAAAAAACTGACGTGTCCTAGCCACACAATCTTGTCCGATGGATCTGTCAGCCATTGATCATCTTTGAGGACAGTTATTCGCCAGGTATCGTGCCTTTTTATTTCTTTCTGAGGATTACGGTGTATCAAATACCTGAATATTTTAACGTAATCGAGCTTCCATGGGTACTCATGGTTCATGAATAAACCATCTTCATCAAGCGGAGTGCCTTTCCAATCAGGTTTAACAGTTGCAAGAGCAGGATTTGAGGTGTAGCTGGTTATAGCAGGTATTTTCTTTTTTACTAGCATACTCTTTCCAGTTAAAAGCACGCCAAATAACGCGGCACTGCTGTAGATGAATTTTTTCCGGTTCATAGTTGGTCTATTATAATCTTGTGCTTGGATTATCTATGTCTGCCAATTTTCTATCCCATCGACCATTTGCTTGCGCTCATAAAAAAGGCATGTCCCGTTTTGCTTTACAATGCTGTCTTCTAAAACCCGTGTCACAGGCATTACCTTTTCGGTCATTGTTTTTCGGCTATTAACTCTTGGTGATAGGCTGCATTTCTTGCACCGGTATTACTATCAATAAACATCAAGGTAGTCATCAGTGCAATAGTAGTAATGCCAATGGCTCTCCACAAGGGTGTGTTTACAAATACAATCAACAAGGCTGCCGCAATAA
>Ga0207127_10301_pt1 | contig 10299 bp, 7 predicted proteins | sample Alteio_BWMinHeat_17_FD_153574 | JGI IMG/M metagenome (GOLD analysis project Ga0207127, IMG submission 153574) | Enriched cells from forest soil in Barre Woods Harvard Forest LTER site, Petersham, Massachusetts, United States -... | ecosystem: Environmental > Terrestrial > Soil > Temperate forest >...
TTGCAGGAAATTGCCGTGGGCAAAAGCTGGCTGCAATCGGGGTTCGATGAGGCCACCAAGATAACCGGGTTGGAGAAGTTGACCTGCCAAACTGCGGCGCTGTAAGTGCTTCCACTGTTGTTCAGGGTTGCGGTTATGGCAAGGTTGGGATCACCTACGCTGATCAACGCAGCATTGGTGACAGAATTCACTGCGGCCAGGCTTGAGGTAATGGTGGTACTGGTACCCGGAGCAGTGATATTGAGCTGGGTCAGGGCGACGTTGTGAGAGATGGGTGTGCCATTGATTGTGACATTGGCATTAATGGTAATGCCTGCATAACTGCCGGCAGTCGCTCCGTTAGCCGCAAAGATCACGATAAAGCTGACAGGCAGCCCCTTCACGTTGACGACCGTAGGAGGCGAAAAAATACAGGAGACCCCGGGGGGCAGACTTCCGCAGCTCAGGGTTACCGTCCCCGCCAAGTTGGTAGGTGTGAGCAGAACCATAACAGGCTGCGAGAAAGAGTTGTTCACCATATTGACGGTTGCAGGCGACGGCGTACCTAAAGAAAAATCGGGAGCGGGGACGTTTAACGTCAGAGGCTGAGTCTGCATGGCCGAAGTGCCTCCCGAATTTCCGGTTGCCGTAACCGTGAGAGTAGGACTCTGCACAGGTGTGTTAAAGGGTACAGATGCAGTGATAGAGGGACTCGACGGAAGGCTACTGACGATCGCCGGCGAAAAGCTGCACGCCCCACCCGGAGGCAATCCTGCGGTGCAGGCCAGAGCAACCGAGCCGGTAAAGTTTGCGCTGCCGGTAAAGTGCGTGGTGGCAGCGTTGGAAATGTTTCCCGCACCAATCGTGATTGTGCCGGGGGTAAACGCAGCAAACTGCACCACGTGCAATGTGAGCGGTTGCGTCTTGGTGACGCCGCCGGCATTGGTGTCTGAGGTTGCGTCCAGCAGCACGTTGTAATCCTGGGGGGCGGTCGCAGCGGGAATAGTAATGGACACGCTGACGGTAACGGGTGCGCCAGCGGTGGGATTATAAAACGGTCCTGGTGGCGTGAAATTGCACGAGGCACCCCCCATGGAACCTCCAGGAAGCGTGTTGGGCTCGCACGCGAGGGTCACGAGGTCGGGCAGGCTTCCAACGGCTGTCAGGGTCACTGTGGTTGAGGTAGAGGTTGAAGTGGAAGCAGGCTGGGAAAACGCCGTAATCGACGAAGGCGACGGGGCCGCGATGCCGAAATCAACCACGTCAAAATTCAGATTGGGGAAGGAATGGGTAAGCCCACCGCCAGTGCCCTGCGCAGCGAAGCTGTAATGACCTGGGGTAGCAGCGCCAGCGGTAATGGTGAAGGAGAAGCCTGGCGGCGCGCTCACTGGAGCTGGGGTGCATGGCGATGGAAGCGCCGAAGCCCCAGGCTGGCAACTCAAAGAGACTGCGCTGCTGAATCCATTGGAGGCGGCAACGTTGCCGTCAAACACCGTCTGCTGGCCGGGAAAGATGGGACCGCCAACATTGCCGCCAGTGGAATCAGAGACGGAAACCGTGAAGTCGGCTGGGTTGATGACGATTACGGTTCCCGTCATCTCAGACCCGTGGGGTATGCAGTAGTAGGTGAAGGTCCCGGCGGTGTTGAAGGTGTAGGAAAATGAGCCCTCGAATTGCACGGGCGAACCCCAGATCCCATCGGGCGAGCAGGGGCCGCCCTGACAACTGCCAGAAGTCGTGGAATGGGTGCCCCCAGTCGTGCCTCCGATCCAATCCCATTCAACCGTATCGCCTACGTTGATGGTCGTAATCGCGGGGTTGATGGTATTGCTCTCAATATCCTTAAAAAAAATTTCGCCAACCTGTACGTGCTTGGTGGCCGCAGTGGCGGAGGCCGACACACACAGGACTGCCGACACGAAAAGCAGCTTTCTCAACCCCAGAGACAAGAAACCCATAACCTTTAGTGCTAATAGTGCTAAGCAATTTCAGAATTGGTGCATCCGCAGGGTACCAGGGCTAAAGCCCAAAAAATTTATCACGAGCATCTCACGCACGGCTGAAGCCGTGCTCTTCCACGGTAGCGGATACGGTAAATGTGGAATCGCTACAAAGTCCACATTTTTGAAACGCTCGTGACCCATTATGGCTGAAGGCCGTATTACCTTCAAAACGATTTACGAGATAGAGACAGCCCTTCTTGCGTGTAAGCGGTTTTTGCTTTTGTTTTCTATCCCATGAACCCCAGCTTAATGGTGGGCTGAAAGTTAACCAAGTCGGGAAAGACGTAGGAGGTCAGGTCGGAATCCGAGACGCCAAACCACGACGCCAGGGTAGCGGCGTACTGGTCGGCGGAGTTGGTGGGAATCCAACGGCCGCGGGCCGAGTTCCCCGCATTATTGACATCATTGGGTCCCCCCAGAGCAAGAGTCGGGTAAGTGCCATACATGTCGGCGCCGTGCACGGCGCCACCGATCACGATCTGGTGGCTTCCCCAGGCATGATCGCTGCCCGCGCCGGAGCTGGGCTGCAGGGTGCGGCCGAACTCAGAGAGGGTGAAGTTAGTGACCTGCTGATCTACGCCCATTTCGACCGTGGCATTGTAAAAAGCGCCCATGGCGGCGCTAAGCTGGGCGAGAAGCGTGCCCTGGTCGCCAAGCTGGTGGTTATGGGTGTCAAAGCCGCCCATGGAGCAGAAGAAAATCTGACGGTTGCTGGAGAGGGCCCCGCGTACCTGGATAATCTGGGCCACCTGCTTGAGCTGGCCGCCAATTCCAGTGTTGGGGAAGACGGTCTGCAAAGGCGTACCCGTGGCCAGTGCCGCGGCCAAAGCGTTACTGTCGGCGAAGGCAAAGCCGGTGATGCTGCTGGCGGCCTGCACCAGCGATACGCCACTATCTAACGTGAGCAAATTCTGCATGGTGGTATTGCGATTGTTATCCAAACCATTAAACGCCGAGCTCTGGCCGGGGTTAACGGCTGCCGGCCGGGTGGCAAGGCCGGTGGCAAATATGTTGGCGCCGGCGACGGAGACAATCATAGGAATCTTAGCCCCCGGGTTAAGGCCCTGGGTTTTGTCGGCGGCACGGCCGGCCCATCCGCTCTTGCCGCTGCTGTTGGGGGCGGAGGTCTGCCACTGATTTTGTTGGTCCGAGTGGGAGAAGAGAGCGGAGGGGAGGGCCACGGTGCGGTTCTGGTAATGGGTCTTGTCAGTCGGCTGAACCAGGGTACCCACGTTGGCGACCAAAGCGGCTTTACCACCGTTGAAGAGGGCCTGCACGCCTGGCATTTGAGGATGCAAGGCAAATGCCGAGTAAGGCTGTGGGTTGACGCCGGGGTTGATGGGCAGCAAGCTGTTTTGCGGGAGTCCCAGTTGCCCGTTATTAAGGGTGCTGTCGCCGCGCGCCGCCAGATATGCGCTGTAACCTGCAGTATCGAAGGGAATCACGGTATTGTTTCCATCGTTGCCCCCGAAGAGGAAGATGCAAACCAACGCCTTGTATGTCGGGCCTTGCGCGTAGGCGTTGACCAGGCCGAAGCGCCCCATGCCTGTGGCTAAAGCGGCGCCAGCGGCAGAGCAGCAGCTCAGTCGAATGAAATCTCTTCTTGAAAGTGACGAACGCGACATGATTTTGACTCCTCAGATTTTTCTTGTGTTCTCTTCTTCTCTTCTATCTTCCCTACTCTATCTTTACCCCTAATCTTTACCCCTAATCTTTACCCTACTTCTTAGTGCTGCACCTGATATTGCGATGACGATAGAATCAGATAAACGGCTGTCTGCACGCGAGTGAGCGCCTGCGACGCAGGATAGAAAGAGACTGCGTTGATAGTGGCAGTACGCATCCCCGAAGACATCTGGTTGTGCATGAGCCGCAAGTTGAGCGCATCTACCAGCCCGGTGGGATTACTTCCCGCCAGTGACGTATAACTATTAAGCGTGTTCTGTACGGACGACTGCAACGAACCAAAGACGACCGAGCTAATAAAATTGGCACGGGTGACAGCGGTACTGGGGGTTTCAAGGGCAAATTCGGGCCCGAAGATCGTTTGCACAGGCGGCGGATTAAAGTAGTTTTGCGGAATAGCGTAATCCGGCGGGAAGAAGTTGAAAACAGTGGGCGAGGTGAGAATGTTCTGCCCCATATTGTTGCCTGTGTTGGTAAGTGAGCTGCCGTTATGTGTGGAATTCAACGCGCGCAGCACAGAAGTCATAAAGAGGACCGGCTCGCGCAAATGCCCCTCATTTGGATTGGTCTGGGTAGGAAATACCTGAAAGTCGCCGGCCCGGGCCTCGGGATCCATGAGAATGGCCTTGATCACGGCCTGCATGTCTCCGCGGGTACCGCTTCCGTTGTCATCAAATTTATTGACCACGTTTTGCACGTACGTGGTCGAAGGATTGCTCTTCACCAGATGTTCAATGAGCTGCTTGCACACGAACGGGCCTATGGTCGAGTCGTTGAAGATATTGTCCATCGCAGCACTGAGATCCAGTTGTGCGGTTTGACCTGCCGGGAGCGTCACTCCATTCAACAGCAGCTTGGTGTTGGTGGTGTCGTGGTTCGAGGCAAAGTTTTCCATCGGACTTCCATAGGGTGGAAGACCGTAATACGCCGAGTTGTGCCTTTGCAGGACCTGGCCCGGCTGAGTGGGAAAGGTCCAACCGGTGAATACGTGAGCGAAGCCCTGCACTACGCTCTCGTCATACGTAGGAATAGGGTTATTGCTTATATCAAGTTGTTGTGTGCCGTCCGCGTTTAGCTGGTAGAGTCCAATGGTGAAGAGCTGCAACAGCTCGCGGGCGTAGTTCTCGTTGGGATTCATGCCTGTCGCGGGCTTGTCGTTGTTGACCATGTCGAGGTAGACACCCATGGCCGGACTCAGAGTGACATCCGTCATCAGGCTCTTGTAGTTCCCGAAGGCATCGCGTTCCATCACGTTTTGCCAGGGCACAAAAGCATTCGGGTCGCCAACTTTATTGGACGAGATAACCACGATCTGCTCCAGGGCAAAGGCGGCGCGCATGCGTAACTGGTCTGGGGCCTGCAGCGCGTTGAAGTAGAAGCGGTTCTGTAACGTAGGAATATCGGGAGCGGCAATGTACTGTGAATTCAACTGGGACATGCCGAACTGCTCGGTCAGCCAGGCATTGAAGCCGATGCTCTGCAAGTGGGCGACGTCAGCGGGTGAAGGACCGAAGGTGGCCTGCTCCAGGAAGCGGCCGGCTTCATTGGCGGTCATGACGCTAATGGGGACGTTAACCGGGGCTAAGGGGTTTAAAGTCACCGTAATGGTGCCGGTATTCAAGGCATGCGAGCCGCCAATGCCGATACCTGTGAGCAATCCTGTGTTGATACCGATCGCTGCGACGTTGGTTGTATCACTTGAATTCCAGGTAGCATTATTGGTGTCGTTGCGGTCACCATCGGTCCAATGTCCGGTGGCGGTGAGCTGCAGCGTTGTATTTGCTCCCATGAATATCGGTGATGGCGAGACGGTAACCGACTGCAGCACCGCAGCAGTTACTGTGAGGGGAAGAAGGTTACTGTTGACAGTAGTCAGTCCGACCGTTAAGGAAGCCTGGATATTGGTGGGACCCCCAACAGCCATGCCCTTGGCGAGACCCGCTGCATTGACGGGAGCTACCGCGGCAACCGAGGAATTCCACACCGCCACGGCGGTTACATCGACAGGGCTACCCCCAATGGTGGCGGTGGCTGTGTATTGCTCCGTCAATCCTTTTGCGATCGAACTATCCGGCGACGTAATGGCAAGGGCGGTCAGTGTTCCCGTCGGCACCGCCTCAACGACAGTCGTGGCAACGGTGAAGGGACCGCTCACCGCAGTAATCGTCACACTGCCAGGAGCAACAGCGGTCACCACGCCTGTGGACTGGCCGACTGTAGCGATACTCGGATTCGAGGAATACCACCTGGCGGAAACGGGAATGGCACGATTAGGAGCGTGCAGGAAAATACGCTTGGCAGTCAACGTTGTCGTGCTGCCACCGACCTGGACCGCCATGGTTGGCGATGTGATCTGCAGAGATCCGAGCCCGTGTTGGGCCCAACCTAATCCAGTAACGACAATCAGGATTGCTAACAGACGCGGTGTTGACCTTGCAGTTCGCATGTACGCACGTCTCCAATTCTTTAAAGGTCTATTGAATATTGCGAGCACCGAAACTTCAGGGGAGGAAAGAATTGTAATACGACAAGCCGATTTTGCAAGTGTTACGAAGGTGCAGCCGGGAAAAGTGGCGAAAAACACACAGAGCCATCATTTGGGACAAGTGCAGATAGGTACTAATGTTGACAAGTATCTGAGAGCGGACAAGCGTGAAATCCCCCCACCCAATAGGCGCACCACCTCACGCCCGGCAGCTTCTTTTTACGAGAGCCTCTTTTGACAGACCCCCGGCTTATTGCCGGACCCGAGCCGCCAGCTTTCGTTAGTTCCTTTTGAGAGGATCGCTTTTCAGTTGGACCTTAGCTTTCTCCAGAAGATGGTGGGTTGCAGCCTTGGCCGGATAAAGTTCGCTCTCCAGGTCTTCACATTGCCGAAGAAACATCTCACGGAATTTTGGGTTGGCATCTTTCAGGATTTGCCGCAACGCATCCAGGTTAGTGGTTGCCTGCTGGACGGATTTGTAGAGCTTCTGGCAAAGACCAAGCATCGCAGCATTGTTTTCTTTGATTTCTCGACGATTAGTGGCATTGGTTTTCATTATCGCCCCGAGCATGACTAAGATTTACCTGTCCACAGTCCTGCTGTAAATCTGCTTACAAGTATTCGGCCAGGGTCCGGAGCCGAATCCTTCTTTCTTACAGTATTTTACACTGGGGCTTGTTGCCGCGCTGCAAGTATCAACATCCCCTCCTCAAAAACCCAAGAGTACCCATTGCACGCCGTTCTTTAATCGCCAACCACTGTAATTACGACCGTGCGCTGGCGTCCACGCACATCGCATTCAAGATGGAATATCTGCTGCCATGTACCCAGCACCGGTTTGCCGTTTGCAATGGGCACAGTCAGCGACGGTCCTAATAGCGTTGCTTGCAGATGCGAGTGGCCGTTGCCGTCATGCCACGCTTGTTCGTGGCCGTAGCTGCGACTCGGTGGGATAAGTTTGTCCAAGATCTCCGGCAGGTCGCGCTGCAATCCAGGCTCGAACTCGATTGCGCCGACGGCTGCCGTACTGCCGATGTTGAAAACGTTTACGGTGCCCGTGCGGATACCTGAATTGGTCACAACAGCGACGACATCTTCGGTGAGGTCGTGCATGTGGCCGTGACCGGTAGTATGAATTGAAATCTGCTTTTGATGAGTCATAATTTGCTGCCTCTTCTTGTCTCCCCACCCCAACACGCGCGGCGCGTGTTGGGGACCCCGGCTGCGGCGCTGGAGCGTAGCAGTAACGAGATACCGTAAGACTAAAAAGGTATAGCCAACAAAGTCATTCCGATTACTTAATTGCCGGGTGATTGTAATGGATGAGCAAGTACGACGGTCTCACCGAGGAAGCGAGAATTCAACCCCGTGCTCAGCATTGGCGGCTTGCGTGGCGGGGACGTCCAGATCGGAAAGCAGTATCTTTCTGGCTTGGCGCTCGTTGAACACCCAAAGAGTCTTTCCGGTGATGGCGTAGTTCTGTACCTCACTGCGCTGGCCATCGCGGAACACCAGAACAGTAGCTGGCACCTCGAGCTGTGCGCTGGATCGCGGCGCGGGCTTAACCTGGCTTGGGGTCGAGGGCGTCTGCTGGCGCGGACTCTGCTCCTCTCTCATTTGCTGTACTTCGGCCCGCAATGCTTCAACTTCCTGAACTAGTTGGTCATTCTGACCATAACTGGCAGGAGCTGGGGTTTGTACCACCACAACCATAGGACTAGAGGGGTAAGACTGCTGGGAATACTGCGGAGCAGAAGGATAATATCCCGAATAGTATCCCGAGTATAGATAAGGATAAAAGAAAGCCGGACTGACAAAACGTCTACGACAGCCGAAACAAGAATTGTTTAAAAAGACACGGAAGCGAGGATTATGGCCGAATGCGACCGACCCAAACCTTCTGCCGTCAAAACCCCTATCTTCAAAACCTCCGCCGCCAAAGCGCTGCCTGAAACCAAAGGAAGCACCTGAAGGCATAGAAGTGAAAACTGGGCGAGAGCCTGATGGGGCTATAACTCTTGGGCCGGAGGAAACCATTTGGCCTCGGAAGGCGGAACCGCCGAAGCGCATGCCTCCACGAAACTGCGCTCCCAGGTGTGGGGGGAGAACCGCAGCCGCCCCTAAAACCGCAATGACGAACAGGCGGTGCATAAGCAAAGTCTAGCAGAATTCCGGTATCGTGGATGGAACAGGATTAAAGATATTTCTTACCATCGCGGACCATAGTAGAGCTCTTGATTGGCCAGCATTTTGGGCTATTTGTGAAATTAAACTGCGCACCACCCGTTCTGACTCATTGACAGCCGCAATATCCCACTGATAGAAGAAACGAATGCCGGCATCACTCTCCAGAAGCCAAAATCCTATTGCAATCCTCACAACTCTCTTGCTATCAGCGCTGATGCTGTGTCTCACAGCCTGCAATCAAAATAAGAGTGCTTCGACCACAGATTCCCAACAGGCAACCAGTGGTGTTGCCACCAGTTCTACGCCAAGCGAGAGCTCCAGCTTGCCCGATCCTTGCCAACTTATTACTAAGACCGAGGCTGAAGCGGTGCTGGGTGAACCAGTTCGGGATCCGGAACCGAAAACTTTGGGAGGCGTGAGCATCTGCGACTTCAATACGGTCACGGTCCATGGCGGGGTCTTACCCTACTACGTCCATATTGCTATCTCGCGGGAGACGCAGCAGGTGTGGGATGCCGGCAAGAAACTTGACGCGAAAGATCTGCGGCCTGTGCCAGGAATAGGAGAAGATGCTTATTTTCTCCTGGATGACTTGGCAGTACTGAGTAAACAGCGCTCTATGACGGTTGGCGTCATGAAGGACGTTGACCGGCCCGATCATGCCAAGGCAGTAGAAGAAGCTGAGAAAATAGTGGCACAAAAAGCCATTTCCCGTATGTAGATGATGGAGAAAAATCCATGATTTCCCGCCGAGATTTTTGCGCAACCGCCGCCGGTGTTTTTCTCACGACGATCACCATGCCGGAGCTTTTGTCGGCCCGCCATAACAAAACCAAACTGCCGGTGTTTGATGTGGCTGGGATTGACCGCGAGCGTGTAGTAACCGCGGCCCAACGTTACCTGCTTGAGCTGCCGGTCACAATAACCTCTTTTACGAGTCCTCGAAGCGCCGGCGGGAAACACGATTATTTTTCCGAGGGCGATTACTGGTGGCCCGACCCCAAGGACCCTGACGGACCTTATATACAGCGCGATGGGATGACCAATCCAGATAACTTCACCGACCATCGTCATGCGCTTATCCGGTTGAGCCTGCAGGCGCCTGCTTTGGCTGCCGCCTGGCTGCTCACCAAAGAAGAAAAGTACGCCACGCATGCGGCCAAACATCTGCGTGCCTGGTTTTTGGATCCGGCCACGCTTATGAATCCGAATTTGCAGTATTCACAAGCGATCAAAGGCCGCTTTACCGGACGCGGCATCGGCATTATTGACACCCTGCATCTTGTCGAAGTGGCGCGGGCCATCACTGCGTTGGAAGGCTCCAAGGCCCTGAGCAGCGATGAGCACAAAGGATTGAAGAAGTGGTTTGCGGATTATCTGACCTGGATGACTACTTCCCCGCACGGGGAAGAAGAGCGCGAGGCCAGGAACAATCATGGTACCTGCTGGACCGTGCAGGTTGCGGAGTTTGCTTCCTACACGGGGAATCAGGAGCTTACTGCCTTTTGCCGCAATCGGTTTAAAACTGTCCTGGTTCCCAACCAGATTGCCGCCGACGGCAGCTTCCCACAAGAGTTGAGACGCACCAAACCTTACAGCTATTGCCTGTTTAACCTGGATGCAATGGCCACTGTGTGCCAGACCCTTTCCACTGCGGAAGATAACTTGTGGACCTTTACGCTTCCCGATGGCCGCGGCATCGGAGCAGCAATGGCCTTCATGTTTCCGTTTATCGCCAATAAAAAGAGCTGGCCCTACAAGCCCGATGTTGAATACTTCGACGACTTCCCTGTCCGCCAACCAAGTCTTCTGTTTGCTGGTCTGGCTCTGGCGCGGCTTCCCTATCTTGAGCTGTGGCGCACTTTAGATCCCGATCCGAATGTGGAGGAAGTGATTCGCAATTACCCTATCCGCCAGCCGGTGTTGTGGGTGAGTGCTGGAAAATAAGAATAAGAAAAT
>Ga0207127_10302_pt1 | contig 10294 bp, 6 predicted proteins | sample Alteio_BWMinHeat_17_FD_153574 | JGI IMG/M metagenome (GOLD analysis project Ga0207127, IMG submission 153574) | Enriched cells from forest soil in Barre Woods Harvard Forest LTER site, Petersham, Massachusetts, United States -... | ecosystem: Environmental > Terrestrial > Soil > Temperate forest >...
CAATACAGGACACACTGCGTCTGCATGCCTTGCGCGGACTTACTCCCGATCAGTTACCGGATTTCGTTGCTTTGCAATTGAATGATACCCATCCTTCCATCGGAGTGGCGGAACTCATGCGGATTCTCGTAGATGAAGAGCAGATGGACTGGGATCGGGCCTGGCGGATTACCAAAAATACTTTTGCTTATACCAATCATACACTACTGCCGGAAGCACTCGAAAAATGGCCGCTTGGTATGTTTGGTTCGGTATTACCAAGACACCTGGAAATAATTTTCGAAATCAACAGACGGTTCATAAACGATTTGAAAAATTTATATCCGGGTGACGACTATATTGTCAGAAATTTATCGCTCATAGATGAAGAAGGCGAACGATACGTGAGGATGGCACATCTCGCCTGTGTAGGAAGTCATATGGTGAATGGAGTTTCCCGTTTGCATGCCGAATTATTAAAAACGGATCTGCTGAGCGGGTTTAACAAACTGGATCCCGGAAAAATTATTGGCATTACGAATGGTGTTACGCCACGCAGATGGATGAAACTTTATAGTCCGGGTCTTTCTGCATTGATCAGTGAACAGATAGGCGACAGATGGATTACCCATATGGAAGATGAAATGATCCGGCTGGAGCCGATGGCAAATGATCATGCATTTCAGGATAAATGGCATGAGATAAAACGCAGTTATAAGAATGAACTTTCGAGCAAAATCAGCCGGGAGTTGGGCGTTCAGATAAATCCGGCATCCCTGTTTGATGTCATGGTCAAAAGATTTCATGAATACAAGCGTCAGCATCTAAACGTTCTGCATATCATTCATCTTTATAACAACATTAAGAAAAATCCCGGCCGGGAGATCATACCCCGGACCTTTATATTCGGAGGCAAAGCAGCTCCCGGGTACTACATGGCCAAACTGATCATCAAGCTGGTCAATTCTGTAGGTGAAAGCGTAAACAGTGATAAAGATGTGGACGGGCGGTTGAAAGTGATTTTCTTTCCTGATTTTAATGTGAAAAACAGTGAATGGATTTACAGATCGGCTGACCTTTCCGAACAAATATCCACCGCGGGAAAGGAAGCCTCGGGAACCGGCAATATGAAATTCTCCATGAATGGCGCCATGACGGTCGGAACCATGGACGGTGCAAATATTGAAATCATGGAGGCAGTAGGCAGAGAAAATTTTTTCTTATTCGGATTAAACGTTGAAGAGATAGGGTCTTTGCGTAAAGCTGGTTACAGGCCATTTGATCTTTATCAAAACGATCAAGATTTGAGGGAAATCATCGACAGGATTCTTTCGGGAGAATTTTCAAGCGGCGATAAAAACCTGTTTAGGCCTCTGGTAGATTCTCTGCTGAGCAACGACCCCTACTTTGTGTTACAGGATTTCCGCTCCTATGTCCAATGTCAGGAAAATATTTCTAATGCCTTCCGGGACCGTTCCCAATGGACGAAAATGTCCATTCTGAATACTGCGCGGATGGGGAAATTTTCTTCAGATCGTTCGATCCGTGAATACTGTGATAAGATCTGGAACATAAAGTCAGCCATTTAATAAATTGATGAGCCGATGAAAGAATCCATTCGACGGTTTGATCTGCCTGTTCCGCTGGGCAGGTCTTTCCCTCTCGGCCCCAGCATACACAATGACGGTGTAAACTTTTCTATATTTTGCAGGAACGGCAATTCAGTAAGTCTTCTTCTGTTTGATCATGTGGATGACCTCGATCCCAGTCATGAAATTGTACTGGACGGCGTCCTCAATCGAACCTATCATTACTGGCATATTTTTGTAAAGGATCTGAAACCCGGACAGTTGTATGGATACCGGATCTCCGGCTCGCATGAACCTTATTTCGGGCAATCCTTTGATCCGGACAAAATTCTGCTTGATCCCTATTCCAAAGCAGTAGCAGTTCCCGTAGGTTACCAGCGCGCGGCGATGGAAGCCAAAGGAAAAGCCGGTTGCCCATCCATGAAAAGTGTCATCGTGGATTGTTCATTGTATGACTGGGAAGAAGACAAACCATTACGTCGGCCATTTGCAGAAACCATTATATACGAAATGCATGTAGGTGGCTTTACAAAACACCCGAGTTCGAATATTGAAATCTCCAAAAGGGGAACCTACCTTGGACTGGTAGAAAAAATACCTTATCTGACAGATCTTGGCATCAACGCAGTTGAATTGCTCCCTGTTTATCAATTTGATGAGCAGGATGCACCGGATGGACTAGTTAACTATTGGGGATATTCGCCGGTTTCCCTGTTTGCACCTCATCCTGGATACAGTTCATCTGCTAATCCCCTGGGTGTACTGGATGAATTTCGGAATATGGTAAAGGCCCTGCACGCAGCCGGTATTGAAGTTATCCTGGATGTCGTGTACAATCATACTGCAGAAGGAGGAAAAGGGGGTCCGACGCTTAGTTTCCGTGGAATCGACAATTCGGTATATTATATTCTGGAAAAAGATTTCTCTTATTCGAATTACTCCGGATGTGGAAATACACTGAATGCAAATCAGTCGATCGTAAGAAGATTAATCATGGATAGCCTTCATTTTTGGGTTACAGAAATGCATGTGGATGGTTTCAGGTTCGACCTGGCATCTGTTTTGTCCAGGGGAGAGGACGGCGCACCTATTGAAAATCCCCCGATACTCTGGGATATCGAATCGGATCCGGTTCTTGCCGGTGTAAAATTGATTGCGGAAGCCTGGGATGCTGCCGGATTGTACCAGGTAGGAACTTTTATCGGTGACAGCTGGAAGGAATGGAACGGAAAATTCAGGGATGATATACGCAGATTTCTCCGCGGAGATCAGGGAATTTTATCCCATATGGTTACCAGGTTAATCGGAAGCCCGGATATCTATGATCACAAGGAAAGAGAACCTGAACAAAGCATCAATTTTGTGACTTGCCACGATGGATTTACATTGAATGACCTGGTTAGCTATGAATGGAAACATAATGAAAACAACCGGGAGCAAAACAGGGATGGGACGAACGACAACCTGAGTTGGAATGGCGGAACAGAAGGGGAAACGAATGATCCCCACGTATCTGTATTTCGAAAGAAACAAATCAGAAATTTCTTTATGCTTACACTTCTTTCGATCGGTACACCCATGATCTGCATGGGAGATGAACTGCGAAGAACCCAGCGTGGGAATAACAATGCGTATTGCCAGGATAATGAGATCAGCTGGTTCGACTGGGGGCTCTTGCAAAAAAATGGAGAGCTTTTTCGATTTGTAAAGTTATTGATTCAGGGACGTTTGTTACGGGATATGGCGAAGCCCCAATTCGCCATGAGCCTGAATCAGCTTTTGAAAAACGCCCAATTCAGCTGGCATGGTATCCGTCTGGATCAGCCCGACTGGTCTGACAATTCTCATTCAATCGCCTTTAACGTACATTCATTAGGCGGTGCAATGGAATCCTATTTTATCATCAATGCATACAGGGAGCCGCTTATATTTGAACTACCCGTATTGGGTTCGGATAGGCAATGGAAACGATGGATCGATACATCACTTGAATCTCCGGGAGATATCTGTCTTTGGAATGAGGCGCTTCCCGTTGAATCGAATAGTTATTTTGTATCTGCGAATACGATCGTGGCGCTGATCAGTATTGAATAAAAAAATTATAATCCCGGGGATTTTGAAAAATAATTCAGCTACATTGTTCATTCCATAAAACAAATATTCAAAAACACTACACAAGGGAAATGGCTTCACATACACATTTACCGCTGCTGGTATTGCACGATACAAAAATGTGATGGTTAACCGCGGAGGCCTTCTCCTGTATTAATCTGAAAGAGTCTGTAATTTTTTGCCGGTTTTCTGTTGTGGATCGGTTTTGCTTTCAGTCGCTGCAAAGGTTGCCTGCTTTCCTCCCTCCAGGTACTGTTCTGCATTGAGTAATCCGTTTAATTGAATAATTTTAGCAACGACACCTGTCCAGCCTGTCTGATGACTCGCGCCAAGCCCCGCACCGTTGTCGCCATGAAAATATTCATAGAAAAGAATATAATCCCGCCAGTTCGGATCCTCCTGGAACTTATCTATGCCCCCATATACCGCCCGTTTTCCGTCTTCGTTCCTTGTAAAAATGCTGGTGAGTCTTTGGCCAATTTCTGTTGACACTTCAAAAAGGTTCATCATAACACCCGAACCGGTCGGACATTCGATTTTGAAATTATTCCCGTAATACAAATAGAAATTCATCAGCGCCCGGAGGATCATAACGTTCACAGGAAACCAGATCGGGCCACGCCAGTTGGAATTGCCACCAAACATGCCGGTATTTGATTCCGCCGGTAAATAGTCTACCCTGAATTCCTGACCCTGTGTGTAAAAAACAAAGGGATGGTCCTCATGAAATTTGGAGACCGAGCGAATACCGTATGGACTCAGGAATTCATTTTCGTCGAGCATTTTCGTAAGGATCCTGCGAAGTCTTTCCGGATTCACAAGTGCCAGGATGCCGCGTTCTGCTACTCCCAAATGACCCTTTCCTGTAGGATGAATAGTTTTTAGCAGCTCAGGCATTCTTCGCATGCGATCAGCAATATTGGCCATGGCCGCTGGAATACTGTCACGCTGTGATTTTTCAATAACGGTCGTAGCACACAGAGGCAGCAGACCGACCGTGGAACGCACTTTGAGACGCTTTGCGCTGCCATCCGGAAGACGGAGCAGGTCATAATAAAAACCATCTTCCTCATCCCACATACCTTCATCGCCCGGACGGTTCATAGCGTTCGCAATAAAGTAGAAATGTTCTATAAATTTAAAAACCATTTCCTCATAGTCGGGATCCTGCGCCGCCAGCTCGATCGCGATCTCCAGCATGTTCTGACTGAATAATGACATCCATGCAGTACCATCCGCCTGTTCAAGATAACCTCCGGTAGGTAAAGGCGCACTCCGGTCGAATACACCAATATTATCGAGACCTAAAAATCCTCCTTCAAATACATTTTTACCCAATCGGTCTTTTCTGTTCACCCACCAGGTAAAGTTCAGCAGCAGTTTATTGAAGGCGGACCTGAGAAAAGACATATCTGTTTCACCGCTGATCGCCTGTTGTGTGCGGTGCAGAAACAAAGTGGCCCATGCATGGACGGGAGGATTCACATCACTGAAATTCCATTCGTAGGCGGGCAATTGTCCGTTGGGATGCAGGTAGCCACCCTGGAGCATTAAATGCATTTGATCCTTTGCAAAGTCCGGATCAACGATGGAAAGCGGCAAAGTATGGAAAGCAAGATCCCAGGCCGCATACCAGGGATATTCCCATTTATCCGGCATGGAAATAATATGTTCATTGAGCATATGATACCACTCTGAGTTTCGGGCAGTTTTATAACCGGAATGCAATGGATTGGAATTGTGTTCATCCAGCCAGTTATCCCCGTCGAAAAAGAAAAATTGTTTGCTCCAGAGCATACCCGCCAGCGCCTGGCGCATCACACTGGCCTTATCTCCCGTAACCGTTGAAGGTGTTATCGATTTGTAAAATTCATCGGCTTCCTTCAGCCTGTCGGCGAAGACTTTCTCAAATGCTTTTCCGAAGAAATCGCCTTTCAGTTCATAAGGATTTTTCGTAAGCCTGACGCGGATAACGGAAGCCTTACCCGCACCTATTTCCAATTGATAATGAGCTGAAGTTTTTGTTCCCTGTTTTTCCGGATTTACTGTATGCCGGGTTCCAAAAACCACAAAATCATTTATACCATCTTTTACATATTTACTTTCGTTCAGGGTCCCGGGAAAAAGTTTTTCGTGGTTTGTTTCATTTTCGGTGAACAGTAAAGGCGCGTCTCCTTCGCAGGCAAAAATAAAATCTCCTAATTTCGGATGGCTGACAGCAGCCGAACGGATACCCGGTTGAATATTAATTTCTTTGAGCGCAGGCTTTTCGGCTGCCCTGTTCGAAACTGCAATCCATTTTGACCAGTCATTCCGGAACCACAATGTCGGGAGAAGATGCAGTTTGGATGTTTCCGGTCCCCGGTTGATCGCAGTGATCTTTACCAATATATCTTCCGGACCGGCTTTCGCATATTCTATAAAGACATCAAAGTATCGGTCTTCATTAAAAACACCGGTATCGAGTAATTCATATTCCATCTCTTCCCGGGAACGCCGGCTGTTCGTTTGTACAAGGTCGTTATATGGATAAACTGCCTGGGGATATTTATACAGCGTCTTCATGTAGGAATGTGTCGGCGTGCTGTCCAGGTAGAAATAATATTCTTTCACGTCCTCTCCGTGATTGGCTTCGCCATTCGTCAATCCGAAATAACGCTCCTTCAGAATGGGATCTTTGCCATTCCAGAGAGCCAGCGCAAAACAGAGCTGTTGCTTGTCATCTGAAATACCAGCGATTCCATCCTCTCCCCACCGGTATGCGCGTGAACGCGCGTGATCATGTGTAAAGAAATTCCATGCATCCCCGTTCTTGCTATAATCTTCCCGGACGGTTCCCCACTGACGTTCGCTGAGATAGGGGCCCCATTTTTTCCAGGGGATTTTATTTTCCCTGGAGTCAGTTAATCTTTTCTTTTCCATAAAATGATATTTAATGATTGGAAAGAATGTTCAGGGGTACATCATGCCTGGAGATTCCGGGCGACCGATGGTATATTTTAAGGGGATTTGCAGCTGAATTCTCTGTACAAAAGGTACCAAAAAACGGGCAGAGAAAAATACCTGCCTGACTTTTTATTGCCCCAAATCATCACATCAGGGGTAATACATTCAGAATGAATTCTATAGAAAATCTTTTATGCACGCATGATTGCTGCAAGCGGTACCAGCTTATTTTGCTAATTTTAATTTTAATTATTCAAATCATCCATTTACGTATGAAATATAAGTTTATAAAAGGAGTATGTTTAAGTTGTATCGCTGCGTGGGCTGTCTCCTGCAATGAGAAAAAAGAAGAGCCCGCAGCTGTAGTTGTTGACAAAGAACAAGTAAAAAAAGATATTCAGGCCAGGGAAGATGAATTTGCGTCAGTTTATAATGCCGGCGAAATGAAAAGTATAGGATACTATGCAGATGATGCTACCTCCTTTTACCCCAACAGGGCACCGTTGGTGGGCAAACAGGCCATCGTGGATTTTTTAAAATCTGATCTGATTTCAAATACCGACAAACTATCATTTAAAACCAATGAAGTATTCCCATCGAATGACGGGAATCAGGTTATTGAAATTGGTTCTTTTCAATTGATGGATTCCGGCAATACGGTCATCAATACCGGGAATTACATGAGCCTCTTTCAAAAAACGAATGGTAAATATGTATGCCTGAGGGATATGAGTGCTTCTGATAAACCTGCTAATTAGAAAACAGGTCGTCCTATAAACAAAATGGCCGGTTGAAAAATATATTTCAGCCGGCCGCTTTATTGGTGAATTATTAAAATGAACAGGATAATTATCTTCTTCTGCCTCCGCCGGCACCGCTGCTCATTCCTCCGCCTCCCCTGCTGCCACCACTATGGCCACCGCCACCGCTGAAACCACCACCGTTGCTCCTGTTGCTGGAGGATGCACGATTCGATGCTGAAGGGGTGTTGGAAGGTCGGGTAGATGCCGAAGGTCCGTTCGAACCGGATGCTCCGTTTGATGGACGTGTGGATGCAGAAGCACCATTGGAAGGACGGTTCGATCCGGATGCTCCGTTTGAAGGGCGTGTGGATGCTGAACCACCATTGGATGGTCTCGTTGACGCTGATCCCCGGTTACCATTACCATAACCGCCATTGGCATTATTGTGTTGCACCCGGTCAGAAGTGTTCCTGGTATTATTGTAGTGGTTAATCTGATTTTTATTATTTATGATAACCGTATTACCACCACCATAATGTCCGCCATAATAACCTCCATGGTGATACCAGTTATTGTGACGATAAATGCCAACAGCGATTACAGTCGCCATAGCGAAATAGGGTGGATAGTATCCGTAATAATAAGGCGGGTAGTAAGGTACATAAGCAGGTGAATACACGTACTGCACAACAGGTGCCGATTGTACAACTACAACAGTTGTTGATGCCGGAGCGTCTTTGGTAACAGGATCCGAACCCACATAGGCGGGGTTTGCAGTAACAGCGGGCGTCGGGGAGGTTTTTGGCTCAATCACATAGTCCTTACCATACAGATCTTCGTCTCCCACAATTTGAACATTCACTTTTTTATCCTTGTCTCTGTTTACCAGAATAACGGCAACATCCTGCTTTTCTGTTTTACTGACGTCAACCTGAAGTATAAAAGTGTAAGAATCACCATCTTTCTTGGTAATAACTTTTATAAAATCAACTTTTTTGTCCAGGTCCAGATCCAGATTGTTGATTTTTGACTTTGTGTCATTCAATGATTTTTCAAAATCCTCAATTGTTTTTGACTTTAGAAAAAGATCCAATACTGCATACAGGTCAAGATTATCTCCCGCCATGCCCAGGGATGCAGTGTCGGTCTTCTTCTGAGTGTCGGTCTTCGATTGAGAGAGGGCTGGCAGGCTGAACACACACAGCGCTCCGGCCATATATAATAATAATAGGCATTTTTTCATAATCAGAACGATTTAAACAGATTCACCGGAAAGGTAATAAAAAGGCGCTCCATAAATTAAAAGTTTACAACGAAATTCGGCAAAAATTACTGTCTTCGATGTCCATTCCGTAGCTGGCCAATAGCCAACTGAAAGGATCAACGGCTGTTTTATCTTTACATACCTGATAAAGTTGAAAAATACCGGCAGACTTTTTAGGTTTCTGTTCACCAGAAATACAAACAAATGATCACAGAAGAAAAGTTTACAGAAATGGCACTTTCTTTTCCCGGCACAGAACAAACGCCACATTTTGAAAGGATCGGGTTCAGGGTAACAGGAAAACGGATGTTTGCAACTTATTTATCCGAAAATAATACGGCCAATGTTTTTTTAGCACCGGAAGAGCAACATGTATTTTGTAAAATGCATGCTGTTGGAATTTATCCCGTTCCAAATAAATGGGGTGAAAAAGGAGCCACTACATTTGAACTCAATAAACTTCCAAAAGAATTAATCATGGAAGCCCTTTTGTCTGCATACAACAAAGTTGTAAAGTCAAAAAATAAAAAGGGCCGATAGCTATCATTTTGTACATAATCCGGAAATTTCTTAATTTCAAATCCTGCACTTCCATCTGACCCTGGTGAAGATTCTGATATGCTCATTTATTCTTAAAAATACAATCATGAAAAGACACAATCTGGTCAGGCTGGTATTAGTTATTTTATCCGTCTTTATTCTCCCGCTCGGGATGAAAGCCCAAAACGAAAAAGAAAAAGAAAAATTAATGTCTGAAAGCAAAGACGCAAAAGCGGATTTCATAAAGACGGATCCTTCCATCAGCGACCTCTTTGGTAGCTCCTACGGGTATGTGATTTTTCCAAGAAACGGGAAGGGCGGACTCATCATCGGTGGTTCCGGCGGAAACGGGGTTGTATATGAAAAAGGAAAATCGATCGGAACTGCAAAAATGGCCCAGGTAACGGTGGGTGCACAGGTGGGCGGCGCTTCCTACCGTGAAATTATTTTCTTTGAAAACAAAGACGCATTGGACCGGTTTAAAGCGAACAAATTACAATTCAGCGGCCAGGTTTCAGCTGTCGCACTCAAATCAGGTGCGTCGAAAAATGCCAAATATGCCGATGGGGTGGCTGTATTTACGGAGGACCTCTCCGGGCTCATGGCGGAAGCAACTATTGGCGGGCAGAAATTTACATATAAGCCTCTTTGAAAAAAATATAAGGCTTTGAATTTTAACCCGGCAGTTTCCTGCCGGGTTAATTATTTGCAGGATTTCTTTATTTGTGTTTTGTCATCATTTTTCTTGTACTTTGATCAGTAAAATGTTTTTTTATATTGACAACATATAAAATTTTCATGGCACTCCCATACTCCCATACTCTCATACTCTCATACTGATAAGATGTTCGAATCCTTCATTAAATATATCAACAGTTACACGACCGCACCTCTGACGGAGGACGAAATTGAGCTTATTCAGGGTTTTTTTATTCCAAAGAAATTCAGGAAAAGACAATATTTTTTGCAGGAAGGCGAGGTTTGCAAATACACGGCTTTCATCACAAAAGGAGCCATGCGCCAATATAGAGTAGATGATAAAGGCGAGGAGCACATTATAAGGTTATTTATTGAAAACTGGTGGGCGTCTGACCGTGAAAGCCTGATGAACAAAACGCCCT
>Ga0207127_10205_pt2 | contig 10265 bp, 4 predicted proteins | sample Alteio_BWMinHeat_17_FD_153574 | JGI IMG/M metagenome (GOLD analysis project Ga0207127, IMG submission 153574) | Enriched cells from forest soil in Barre Woods Harvard Forest LTER site, Petersham, Massachusetts, United States -... | ecosystem: Environmental > Terrestrial > Soil > Temperate forest >...
CCCTGTTGTGAAACCTTATTGTGTCACTTTGAGCGAAACGTCATCTACGACAAATGAAGTTTGCAGCGTACTGTCTTCCACGCCCTTAAAGAAGATCTGAATTGTCTGCCCTTTGAAAGAGCTGACGTCGAAAGTTTGCTGCTGATACCCCGCAGCCGCATTCAGGTTAGAGAACGTTGCGAGCGTTGACAGCACGGTGCCGGAAGAATTCAGCACTTGGACGTTCAGCGTATCGAAGGCTGTAGTTGTGCTGGTCTCAGCGGTATCAATGTGCAGCCAGAAGGTCAGGCTTGCGGCCGTGGCATTGGCTGGGATTGTGACTTGCTGCGCCAGGGTATCTGTGTGGGTTGTTCCATAGCCATCCAACCATGCGTCCCAGCTTCCAGTGTGCGGTGGTTCGCTGCTGGAATTGTTGATCACGCCAGTGGTGGCCGTCCAGGGTGCAGGATTCGTGGAGCCGTTCTCGAAGCCACCATTGCCGATGAGTTCTGTTATGGTGCCACCCGAGTTGGAAACAGTCACGGTTACCGTGGATGAAGTCCCAACATTCCCAGCCGCATCGAAGGCCTTGGAAACGATGGTGTGCGACCCATTGGCAACCGATGTCGTGGACCAGTTGAACGATAGCGATGTGGAATTGGTGTTTGAAGCTGCTACCGTCCCATCAATCAGAATCTGTATCTGGGTAACGCCCACGTTATCGGAGGCGGTCGCGTTGATGGTAACCGTTCCAGAGACCGTAGCCCCATTGGCCGGAGCTGTGATGGATGTGGTTGGAGGCGTCGTGTCCGGAGGCCCGGGTGTGGTGACGTTTAAGGCGAAGTCATCCACTACGAATGAGGTTTGCAAGGTGAAATCTTCTTTGCCTTGCAGGAAGATCTGGATGGTCTGGCCTTTGAAGGAACTCAAGTCAAATGTCTTCTGCTGATAGCCGCTGGCATGGTTCAAGTTGGAGTACGTTGCCAGCGTTGACAGCACTGTGCCTGAGCTATTGCGTACCTGCACGGTCAGTGTGTCGAAAGCCCGAGTCGTGCTGGTTTCAGCAGTATCAATGTGCAGGAAGAAACTCAGCGAAGCCGCCGTTGCATTGGACGGAATGCTGACCTGCTGCATCAGCGTATCGGTCGTCGTCGAACCATGCCCGTCGAGCCAGGCGTCCCATGTGCCGGAATGAGGCGGTTCTGTGCTGGTGCTGTTAATCACCCTGTTTGTCGATTGAGTTGTAGCCACAGTCCAGGGCGCAGGATTGGAAGATCCATTTTCAAATCCCGGATTACCGAGAATCTGCGTGGTCCCGCCACCACCCGAAGCTGTAACAGTCAGTGAGACGGTTGTGGTGTGAGTCACGCCGCCACCACTCGCAGTCACGGTCACGCTGACAGTGCCAGTCGTCGCTGTGCTGCTGGCGGTAAATGTGAGCGTTGAGCTTCCGCTACCAGGAGCCGCAATCGAAGTCGGGCTAAAGCTGGCAGTTACACCTGAAGGCAAACCGGAGGCAGACAGTGACACGGCAGAGTTGAAGCCACCACTGACTGTAGTTGAAATCGAGCTAGTGCCCGAACTGCCCTGAACCACCGAGACGCTGGTGGGCGAAGCGCTGACAGTGAAGTCAGGCGTTGCGGCAGCCGTAACAGTCAGTGAGACGGTTGTAGTGTGAGTCACGCCACCGCCACTCGCCGTCACCGTCACGTTAACGGTGCCGGTCGTAGCCGTGCTGCTGGCAGTAAATGTAAGCGTCGAGCTTCCACTGCCGGGGGCCGCAATCGAAGTCGGATTGAAGCTGGCAGTCACGCCCGAAGGCAAGCCAGAAGCAGTGAGTGACACAGCAGAGTTGAAGCCGCCGCTGACTGTAGTCGAAACCGTGCTGCTGCCTGAGCTGCCCTGAACCACCGAGACGCTGGTGGGCGAAGCGCTGACCGTGAAGTCGGGCGTTGCGGCGGAAGTAATAGTCAACGATACAGTTGTGGTGTGAGTCACTCCACCACCACTTGCCGTCACCGTCACGCTCACAGTGCCGGTCGTCGCCGTGCTGCTGGCGGTGAATGTAAGCGTCGAGCTTCCGCTGCCAGGTGCAGCTATCGAACTTGGACTGAAGCTGGCAGTTACGCCTGAAGGCAGGCCTGAGGCTGACAGTGACACGGCAGAGTTGAAACCGCCGCTGACTGTAGTCGAAACCGTGCTGCTGACCGAGCTGCCTTGAGTAACACTCACCGAAGCCGGCGACGCCGATACGCTGAAGTCGGCTGTTGCCTGCTTCCACACATCGGAGATCGGCGTGGCCGTGGCCGCGCTGCCCACGTGGGTCAGGCCGTATAAATCCTCAAGAGTGCGCAGAACATTGAAGTGATTGACGGTCTCGCTGAACTGCCCTTGCTTCACCATCGGACCGATGAAGATTGTCGGAATCTGGTTACTGCTGGAGTTGTCGTCTTCATCCCAAGTCACAATCAGAAGGCTGTTATGGGTCTGCGCAAACTGAACGTAACCATTAATGTGCTGTTGCAACCATGTATCGCCCTGAGCGATGGTGCCATCGTGCATGTCGTCATTGAGGTTGGGGATCACGAACGAAAGTGTTGGCAGTGTCGTGAGGTCCGTGGGAAAGCTGGTGAACGGTTGGTTCGCGCTGGTAGCAACGTTGCTGAAATTGATCCAGGGAGAATGTTTGCGAGCATAGGCCCCGGATGTGCACACCGTGGACCCCGCGGAGGGCAGGTCTTCAGAGAAGCCTGTGAAAGAAAGCCCTGCCGCTGTCAGTTCGCTGCCCAGGTTCTCTCCTGAAAAAGTATGCGGGCAGGAATCATCGGTAATGCCTTGGTTCGATCCTGAAAACAGGTCCAGGTAATTGGGCTGGCTGGGATGCTCAATGGCAAACGATTGGGTAAACAAGGCGCCCTGTTGCGCAAGGCTGTTGATATAAGGAGCCGAAGATGAACCGATGATAGACGAGAACGAATGGTTCTCCTCCATAACAACTATTACGTGATCAGGCGGAGTGATGCCCAAAACGTTTGTTTGGGGAATCGTTAAGGATATGGTCGCGGTATGAGTAACGCCGCCACCGCTAGCAGTCACGGTTATATTCGATGTCCCGATGGTTGCCGTGCTGCTGGCAGTAAATGTGAGTGTTGAGCTGCCACTGCCGGGCGCGGCGATCGAAGCCGGGTTAAAGCTGGCTGTCACGCCTGTAGGTAAGCCGGAAGCGGAGAGCGACACAGCCGAATTGAAACCACCACTGACTGATGTTGAAATAGTCGTGTTGCCCGAACCGCCCTGTGTAACCGACAAGCTGGCAGGTGATGCACTCAAGGTGAAGTTGGGTGATGCAGCAGGACTAATGGTGAGAGCCACAGTCGTAGTGTGAGTAACGCCAGCGCCGCTGGCGGTCACAATTGCGTTAACCGTGCCGGTTGTCGCTGTACCGCTGGCGGAAAATGTCAGCGTCGAGCTTCCGCTACCGGGCGCTGCGATTGAACTTGGGTTAAAGCTGGCAGTCACTCCCGAAGGCAGGCCTGAAACCGATAATGAAATCGCCGAATTGAAACCGCCGCTCACAGCAGTTGAAATGCTGGTACTGCCCGAACTGCCCTGGGTCACAGACAAGCTCGTAGGAGAAGCGCTCAGAGTGTAGTCTGGCGTTCCCGCACCCGGATTAAAAATAATGTCCAGGATCGGGTGGATTTCAATTTGGTTGGGTGCCGCGCCGGTTTGCCCGTGCGGAAAGTCGAACATTCCCACGCCTTTGATTCGTACGGGAATGTTGGCTGTTTGAAAGCTTGTGGTAGCGGTCAATCTGGCGTCAAATTCGGAGCGCGCATTTTGAATGCCGGCAAAAAATGGGCTGCCGGAGCCAACGCACGTGGGCGACGGTATCTCCGTAACCATGGTGTTGCCGGAAGCATCCTGCATGACCAGATGGTAATCGGAGTCACTTTCCAGCTTGTAAAGCGTCAAGGTAGCATCCAAGGTCCACTCAGTGGTCTCGGCCGGGGCGACGCGATTGTTTGGTGGAATCGGATTGGGCGTAGTGAACGCCCGCAGGTTGGTGACCGTTGTGCTGGTTGGAGAACTCAGGTTCACCGATCCAGCATCAGCATCCGTGCCCGTTTTGACCGACCAGCGCTCAACGCCGCATTGGGCGAGAACATTGCTGGAAGCCGAAACTACGATGAGAAGAACTGCAATCAGGAAAAATACGCGCGTACGTAGATACATCAAACCCTCCGGACAAGCTGGTTAAGATTTGACTGCAATGGCGACAGCAAACTACATGATTTGTTGCAGGCGGCTGGCCTGCATGTTAGGAGCTACTATCAATGCTCGTAGACAATATCAAATTCTGTGTTAACAGTGAATGAATTTGCATGTAAATATTTGGTAAATTTCAAAATCAGAAGAAGCTGCCGCTCTTTTCCACAGTGAGATTACGTATTAACCCAGCTTTCATTATTTTTTAACTGTCCGTTCATCGAATGCCTCTGGCTGATTATTTAGCATGTCGCTTGCTCATCATTAAAATTTAAGGGGATGCGAACATGAGGCGGTTTTTGTTTCTTTCGTTGGTAATACTTCTTTCGAGCAGCGTGCTCTTTGCTCAATTTGACTCCGCAAGCGTCTTGGGAGCAGTGCGGGATAGCACGGGTGCTCTGGTATCGGGCGCGAACGTCACGCTCACCAACCTGGAAACTGGAATCAGCGCCCAAAGCACCACGACCGATGCTGGGCAGTACGAATTTCCCTCCGTGCGTGTTGGCCGGTACAAAATCGTTGTGGAAAAGCAAGGATTCGCCAAGGCAATCGCCGATGATGTCGTCGTTAATGTGAGTGCCCGCCAGCGGGTTGATCTTACGCTCTCACCAGCACAAGCGACAGAATCGGTCGAAGTCAATGATGCCGTGAGTTTAGTTGAAACTGATTCCAGCCAACGCGGACAGATCGTCTCCAAAACTCAGGCTGTGGAATTGCCGCTCAATGGACGCGAATATTCGCAGCTCGTTCTGCTCACCAGCGGAGTGCGGCAATCGGCGGTAGGAACCGGCAGCGTCTCGACCAACCGCGAGGGTTCGTTCAACGTCAATGGCCTGCGCAGCACCTTCAATAACTATCTTCTCGATGGACTCGATAACAACGCCTACGGAACCAGCAACCAGGGTTTCTCCAATCAGGTGGTCCAGCCTTCGCCTGACGCACTGGCCGAATTCCAGGTAGTTACAAACAATGAAAGCGCCGAGTACGGGCGTGCCGGCGGAGCGACCATCAATGTCGCTTACGCCAGCGGCGGCAACCATATTCACGGCACGGTGTATGAGTTTCTGCGCAACAACGCTGTTAATGCTTTCCCGTTTCCCAAGCCTCCGGATGGAAGAAAGCCGCAGTTCAATCGCAACCAGTTCGGGTTTACCTTTGGCGGTCCAATCATCCAACAAAAGGCCTTCTACTTTGTGGATTACGAAGGTTTCCGGCAGAGTAGAGGAATCGTCTCTACCTCCACGATACCCACACTGGCGCAGCGCTCCGGCATTCTTAACAAGAATGTTTACAATCCACTTACCGGGGTACTCTACCCAGCCGGCACACAGGTTCCGGCCAGTGCGATATCGCCCTTTGCGCAAAGCGTTTTGGCTGCGCTTCCTCAGCCTACCAATTCCGCTGCATCGAACAATTACGTCATCACTCAGCGTTTCACAAACCACACTGACAAGTACGACGCCAAGTTCGATTATCAATTCAACGAGAAGATCAATGGATTTCTGCGCTTGAGCCAGCGCAAAGCCAATCTGGTGGATAACCCTCCGATTCCCTTACCTTCAGGCGGGGCCGGCAATGGCAATACCAGAATTTTGAACCAGCAGATCGCCACCGGATTTACCTGGGCGCGCAGCGCGACACAATTACTGGAAGCCCGCTTTGGAATTTCTCGCACTCAAGGCGGAAAATTTCCGCTGGCGCTCGGTCTGCCGAGCGCGCAGAGCCTTTTTGGAATTCCCGGATTGCCCACGGACCCGCGCATCACTGGTGGCGTTCCAACCGAGTTGATCTCAGGGTTCTCCGATCTGGGTAGACAGGCGACCAATCCGCAATGGCAATATCCTCTGGTCTACAACCCCAAGATCAACTATTCGATCTTTCATAAACGGCATTCCATAAAGTTTGGATACGAATATCAGTGGATCGGGACCACGGTTCAAGACGTAAATCCGCTCTACGGACGTGACTCTTATACTGGCGGCTTCAGCCGCTACCCCACCGGAGCACAAGGCGGGCTGACTGCGATTGCAAATGGTCCTATTTATAATTTTGCCGATTTTCTCTTCGGTGCGCGCGCTCAATATGCGTTAAGCACATTTTTTATCGCCCACTTGCGCCAGCAACAGCACTACACATATATCCAGGATGATTGGAAGGTAACCGACCGGCTGACGCTCAATCTCGGGCTGCGCTATGAATACGCCACTCCCTATTACGAGAAAAACAACCATCTGACGAACTTCGATCCTGCTTCGCTCAGCATGATCTCGGCCAAAGATGGAGGCATTACCGACCGTGCCCTGGTCAATCCTGATCGCAACGACTTCGCCCCACGCTTTGGCTTTGCCTTCGCTCCGACCAATAAGATGTCAATTCGCGGAGGCTACGGCGTCAGTTACATTCATTACAACCGCGCCGGTGCTGGAAATCTGCTTCCCATCAATGGCCCGCAGGTGATCAATGCCGTGGTCAACCAAACCAACCCTCGCGCTGCGACTTTCCTGACCACCGATCAGGGCTATCCCTTGGGCATCACTGCACCCAGCAACTTTAATCCGCTCACCGCCAACATCACCTACGTTCCTAAGAACTACCGCACCAGCTACGTTCAAAGCTGGTTTCTTTCCGTGCAACGCGAACTGGCCAAAAACACCATCATTGACGTCGCCTATGTTGGCAACCATGCCGCCAAATTGCTGCTCTTTGCCAATTTCAATCAGGCCCATCCTTATACCAGCGGCACCCTCGCCCAGAACCGGCCCATTTCTGCTTTTGGCGATATCACTTACGCCTTCAATGGTGGAGATGCGAATTATCACAGCTTGCAAGTACGCTTTGAGCATCGCTATTCCGGCGGACTTACTTTACTGAAATCCTTTACTTACTCTCACGCCATTGATAATGGATCGGGATCGCTGGAGAATCCTTTCGGCAACTTCCCCGCCCCGCAGGATATTTATAATCTCAGGGCCGAGCGTGCAACCTCCGCCTATGACCAACCACTGACCAACACCACCAGCCTGGTTTATGAACTTCCTTTCGGCCATAGCAGAAAATTTTTGAATTCATTGCCCGGCTTTGCCGATCAGGCTGTTGGCGGATGGGAGATCAGCGTTATCAATCAGGCCAATAGCGGCCAACCCATCACCATTACCTACAGCCCTTCAGCAAACGTGCAGGTCTCGGGAATTCAGCAGGACTTCCGCGGGGCCAATAACTACCGCCCCAACCTGATTCCGGGAATTCCGGTTCTCACTGGCTTCAACCCAGCGAGTGGGCTTCCCTATTTGAATAGTGCCGCCTTCGCCGTACCAACCGGCATACCCTTCGGCAATGCTGGTCGCAACATCGCCCGCGGTCCAAATTTCAACCAGTTGGACTTTGCCGCGAACAAGAATTTCCGGCTGCCCTTTGAAGGGACTTACCTGCAATTCCGCGCCGAGTTCTTTAACCTCTTCAACCACGCTAACTTCATCCCGCCACCCAGCAACATCTCGAGCGGGGGCTCATTCGGTAAGATTACCAGTGCTTATGATCCGCGTCTGATTCAATTCGGCTTGAAGCTGGGCTTTTAGAGCTGTTTTCACATCCGACTCGGAGGGCAGGTTCGAGACATGTATCAGGGCGCGAGGTCACTTGTGCCGTCGCCCACCCTATTGAAATTGGGGCTTTCGGCCCCTGCGTGCGAAACATGCTTTTTTGCGCCGCAAAGGCACTCTCTGAGAATCCCTGTTTTTCTCTGTGCCTCTGTGTCTCTGTGGTGTACCGTCCCGAAATACCCGATCAATGTCCTGCCCCTTTCCGTCCAACAGATCGTTTTTCGCTCATAACTTTTCCAGGTGCATCCCGTCTAAGTTTGGAAGAGCAGTTTTACAGAGTCGCAGCGAGTTTCGTGCCTGCAGTCAGGCAGCAGGTGGGCACGCAAAAGCGTTGCAGACTCCGCGCCAACGATGTACGCCATCCTCGGGGCAGACCTCCTGTCTTGATGGCGAATTCAAGGCTGCCTCAAACCGGGTCCCCGCGTTTAGGGGAAAAAAGGGAGTTAAGGTTTATATGAAGCTATTGATAATTTCCAAGAAGCTGCTGCCAGCGCTGGCCTTGCTTGTGGCTACGAGCGCGTTCGCAGCCGACAAGGCTTCGTTGCAATTGTATGAAGCGGCAACCGTAAGCGGACATAAACTGGCCCCAGGCGAATACCAGCTTAAGTGGGATGGAGCCGGCCCCAGCGTCGAGCTTAACATCTTGTCGAAAGGGAAGGTGGTAGCAACTGTACCCGCGCACTTGGTCGAGCAGAGCAATGTGGAACGTAGAAATACGTACAAGGTTCACATGAACGATGATGGCACAGCTACTCTGGTCAAGATTGATTTTGCCGGCAAGAAATATGCGCTTTCTCTCACCGACGACTCAGCCTCGGGTGAAGCAACGGCCCAGAAAGACAGCAAGCAGTGAAGTATCGAGAAACCACTTGGAGGGGCACAAACAATGTACGGCACAATGCTACAAAAAGTGCTGTCCCGCAAAGCGGAAGAGACTGCAATCCGCCCTGCGGGACTTTGTGGAACTGATTCTTCATCCTATGCGCGTACAAACCGCTTTCACTTCTGTGTATAGCTCGAGAACATCCTTACCCATTTCGCGTCCCCAGCCCGATTGCTTATACCCGCCGAAGGGCAGCGCCGCGTCGAAGATGTTGTAGCAGTTGATCCACACCGTTCCTGCTTTCAGCTCTGCGGCAAGTTGGTGCGCTTTGCTGATGTCTTTGGTCCATATCCCGGCCGCGAGTCCGTAGACCGTGTCATTGGCGGTGGCCACCACGTCATCAGCGTCTTTGAACGGAATCGCCGTAACTACGGGTCCAAAGATCTCTTCCTGTACGACTTTCATCTTCGGATTCGTGTTGACCAGCACCGTCGGCTCGACAAAATAGCCTTTATTGCCGGAACGCTTGCCGCCCGTCGTTGCCTTGGCTCCTTCCGAGAAGCCTGATTCCAGGTATCCACAAACGCGCTGTAACTGTTCGTGGGAAACCAGCGGCCCCATCTGTGTCTGTGGATCCATGCCCGCTCCGACGCGGATCTTCTTTGCCTGTTGCGATACGCCTTCGACAACGCGATCAAAAATATTGCTCTCTATGTAGAGCCGCGATCCCGCGCAGCAACACTGCCCGTGGTTAAAGAAGATTGCGCTCGCCGCACCCTTCACCGCGGTATCAACATCGGCATCGCTGAAAACAACGTTGGGCGATTTGCCTCCCAATTCCAGCGAAACCTTCTTGAGATTGCCCGCAGCCGCTTGCAGCACAAGCTTGCCGACTTCGGTTGAACCTGTGAAAGCAACCTTATCAACATCCGGATGAGCAGCCAGCGCGGCCCCGGCAGTTTCACCAAACCCTGTGACAATGTTCAATACACCGGCAGGAATCCCGGCTTGCAGCGCCATCTCACCCAGCAAGAGTGCAGAAAGCGGGGTCTGCTCTGCCGGCTTGAGTACGACAGTGCAGCCGGTTGCCAAAGCTGGTCCAAGCTTCCACGCAGCCATCAATAGTGGGAAGTTCCAGGGAATGATTTGAGCGACCACGCCTACCGGCTCGCGCAGAGTGTAGCTGAAATACTTTGCCCCCGGCGTATACGGCACAGAGATTGGTATGGTTGTGCCCTCTACTTTCGTGGCCCAACCCGCCATGTAACGAAACAAATCCACCGCTAATGGGACGTCTGCCGCGCGCGCCACGCCGATGGGCTTGCCGTTATCCAGTGTTTCGAGTTCTGCAAATTGCTCGAGGTTTTGCTCCATGAGGTCCGCCAGCTTCCAGATCGCGCGTCCGCGCTCGGAGGGCGTCATTTTGCGCCACGGACCATTTTCAAATGCCCGGCGCGCTGCCTTTACCGCCAGGTCTACATCTTGCTTATCACCTTCGGCCACTTGTACCAGTGCTTCTTCGGTCGAAGGGTCGAGGGTGGCAAAAGTCTTTCCCGATGTGGCGTCAACCCACTTGCCATCAATCAGCATCTTTT
>Ga0207127_10303_pt1 | contig 10192 bp, 9 predicted proteins | sample Alteio_BWMinHeat_17_FD_153574 | JGI IMG/M metagenome (GOLD analysis project Ga0207127, IMG submission 153574) | Enriched cells from forest soil in Barre Woods Harvard Forest LTER site, Petersham, Massachusetts, United States -... | ecosystem: Environmental > Terrestrial > Soil > Temperate forest >...
GGGTAAATTCAGGGGAGAAGAGCCGGCTTTCTGCTGCAAAATCAGAAATAAACGCCAAATCCAATTTTTTTGAATGGTAATGACTTTCTCGGCACCCACCTGCAGCAGATTAAATAGATTGGTCTGTTGATTAGCCTGATAATAGCCCTGAAAATAAGTATAGTTATTCATCAGATAGTAACTTCCGGTCAGTCGGAGATTTTGATGTGGCAATTCAAAAGACCCAAAAATGTGGGTTAAATTTTCTTTCTTGAAATTTTCATTTCCTTGTACTCCAAAACCGAAACTGCTTTCTTTATCGAAAACAAAGGAGGGGGTCCTGTTTACATTTTCAAAGCCAACCTGCAGGAATCCAAGTTGCTTGCTGATCTGCCGTTTCAGACTAATATAACCATTATAATCCCCCGAGTTAAATCCATTCAGGTAGAATCTTCCGTTTGCCTCCACATCCCATTTCTGGTTGCGGGTTTTATTGCGATATTCCCCGTGGAGGAATACATTGTAAAGTGTCCTCGAACCCGCATCAAAATCGCCTTTAAGATTTTGCAAAGAGGAGCCAACTTTAAAAAATTGCTGGGGATTTTTATTATCAGGGAACTGGTACAACGAAAAATCATTGATCAGTTCTTTCCAGGAATCCTTTATCCGAAAGGTATCGGGTGTGGAAATGAAATTATAGTTATGGATATAAAAGGCCGTGTCCGGGTCCTGATCTATGAACTGGTAGGTATAGGTACTGTATTCAATGGTATGTTCCGCTCTGAATTTTGGGAAAAAAAGGGGGATAACGGTTGAATCTGTTACGATGGAGTCCTTTTTACCAATGATATCATATTGCTGGCGGAGTAAAAATGTACCGTTACTGTACTTTGTTCCTGTGAGTATGGTAACAGAAAAAGGGTTGGGGCTGGAAACACTGTTTTTTCCCAGTTTGGTTGGGACGGTGGACCGGTCGGTAAAGGCATTCGAATCCAAATCCTTCAGATCCCGTATCCCTCCATTTTCGGACGATTGCAGCTTATTACCCAATGCGACAAGAAAAGCCTGGTAACGTTTGTTTTTGGATTGGTACCAGGAATTGAAGCGGTAATTATTATGGTTGGTATTTTGGTTTTGAAAAAACCCGGGAGAATTAATGAGACGGTATTGTAGTGCAAAATTCCAGTTTCGGGAGATGTTCTGGGTATGCACAATATTGATCATTTGTTCCGCCTTGCTGCCCAGGAGATACCCAAGTTCTGTATAGGGTCTTGTGGTGTTATAAAATCGCGTATCCTCCGGCGTGATTCTGTAAATATCATAGGCATGAAGGCCCTCATCCCATCCTGGAAGCATTCGGGGGGAAAATACCAGGTCACGTGCTGCCGTACCGGCATTGCCAAGATCAATATAAGTCTGGGGAAGAGCGACTTTTTTTGAGAAGTCATGGATCGAGGAATCCATTTTTCTAAGTCTGCTGGAATCAAGAAAACGGTAGTAGAGGGTGATAGAATCCTCCAGGCCGGTACGGTGTTGTAAAGCTGAATCGCCGCCTTTTCTACCACCACCACCACCCCCCATTCTTCCAAACCTTGATAGCGGATCCTGTGCCATAGTCTGCAAACCGAGCACCACCAAACCTGCAAGGAAAATAATTCTTAGGTTCCTGCTTATTTTCAAAGCTTCAAAAATTGGGGTCAAATTAATCATTACCTAGCTGCCTGCGGTTATAGTAAAGTTAATGTTACAATTCAGCGATCAATTCCTTGAAGAGGATAGTAAGCTTGGGTTCTGCTTTTACGGCAGCTTCCAAAACTTCCTCGTGGGTAATCCTGTTATCTCCCTCCACTATGCCAAGATCAGTGATCACACTAAGTGCGAAAACGGACAAACCCATGTGAACAGCGGCTATCACCTCCTGCACCGTGCTCATCCCTACAGCATCGGCTCCGCCAAGTTGTAAAAACTTATATTCCGACCGGGTTTCAAAAGTTGGCCCCGTTACGCCAGCATACACGCCTTCTTTTAAAGGTATATTCAATCGCAGGCCAATTTGTTTCACTTTTGAAATGAGAGATTTCTTATAAGGCTCACTCATATCCGGAAACCTGGGGCCGAGCCCATCGATATTTATTCCCAGCAGCGGGTTTACTGTAAACAGACTTATATGGTCCTTGATAATCATCAGGTCACCCACACGGAACATAGGGTTCATTGCGCCGGCAGCGTTTGATATCAACAAAGTTTCGATGCCCAGTAATTTCATGACACGTATGGGGAATACTACCTGTTGGGCAGTATATCCCTCGTAATAATGAAATCTTCCCGCCATGACAATGATTTTTTTGCCTTTCAATTCTCCGAATATCATTTTCCCAGGGTGGCCTTTCACGGTGGATACCGGGAAATGGGGAATATCCCTGTAATCCATTTCCTTTTCTATCAGGACCTCATCCACCAGGTGGCCAAGGCCGCTGCCCAGTACAATCCCCACCCGCGGTACATGCGGGTATTGTTTTTTGATAAATTCAACAGCTTTTTGCAATTCTTCCGCAATTGTAAACGGCATAAAACTTATTATTTTGTTCATCCCTTCAAATGGCCGCCATTTGTTTAGACGAAATGAAAAATAAAGTTGGGAGCAAATATAGGAAAAGCATGCCGGCACCTGTGATGAATCTAGGGCATTTGGTCATAGCCGGTATTAAATCTGATTTTTAAATATCCTGCATATTGCGGTGCATAATGGCCCCTGCTCACATCCTAAGATAAGGTAGTGTATCAGTTTGAAAATATTTAGTGATAGTTATGGGGAAATCATCAATTCCCAATACTTAAGAAAGGCTGTTTTTGTAAAGCCGTTTCATAGTCTTCCAACTTGAAAAATGGCCAAATGTCAAAATTGCCAAGTGTTTGAAATTCTAAAAAAGCTTCCTCCTTTTCCTTTCGCTTTACCCGATAATATTGCCCCAATGTCAATATGCAAACTACAATTTCAGCTAATGAAAACTTAAAAAAGGGGCTATTTGAGTCGAAGTAAGGCCATTCATATTCTTGATCAGACAATAGGAACAGGATGCAACGAGCAATAACTTTAAGGCTTTCGGGCGATAATTTGTCTCCGCCAGTTAGATAATGATGTCTTGTATCATCGTAAAGCCCCCAACATAATTCAAGCATTGGGAGTATAATTGAATCATCAATTTTGGATTCCTTGGATCTGTAATATTGTTCTGGCAACCATCCATGAGTTACGTCTTCGCCTATATTAATTTCGAATTCGTCGTTGGATATTACCCCAACTGATATGTGTCTCAAATGAAACGCGAGTTTCCTTCTCTTTTCGGAATCAACCATATAGCTGTTTTAAATAAAGTTTATAATTAACTAAGATAACATCATTTTTATATTCCCCGCTTCTGGCCTATTTTCGCTGAAATATTCTTACATGAATCTCCACGAATACCAATCCAAGGAATTGTTGAAAAAATATAATGTACCTGTCCAGGAAGGTATCCCTGTTGATAGTGCAGGCGCTGCCGAAGAAGCTTACAAAAATTTAAAAGTACAATTCGGAAACAGTTTTGCAGTTGTAAAAGCGCAGATACATGCGGGTGGCCGGGGAAAGGGTAAGATCAATGGGACGGAACAGCGAGGCGTCGCCGTGGGTAAAGGTTCTGAAGAGATCAAACAGATTGCATCGAATATTCTCGGTGGCATATTGACGACTGTTCAAACGGGACCCGCAGGCAAAAGAGTAAATAAGGTACTGGTTGCGCAGGATGTATACTATCCGGGTCCTAACCCCGTTAAAGAATTTTATTTATCTGTATTACTTGACAGGGCAAAAGGTCAAAATGTAATCATGTACAGTACCGAAGGGGGAATGGACATTGAAGAGGTGGCACATAAAACTCCTGATAATATTTTTAAAGAGTGGGTCCATCCGGGTGGTGGCCTTCAGGCTTTTCAGGCAAGAAAAATCGCCTTCAACCTGGGATTGGCCGGCGAAGCCTTTAAGAACTGCGTGAGGTTTGTTACTAATATATACAATGCCTATGTGGGGCTGGATTGCAGCATGGTCGAAATCAACCCGCTTTTTAAAACAAGTGATGAGAAGATCATCGCGGTCGATTGCAAAATGAACCTAGATGATAATGCGCTGATGAGACACCCCGACCTGGAAGCCCTGAGAGATATCAGCGAGGAGGATCCCACGGAAGTAGAAGCTGGAAAATACAACCTGAATTTTGTGAAACTGGATGGGAATGTGGGCTGCATGGTCAATGGGGCGGGTCTGGCGATGGCAACCATGGATATGATAAAATTAAGCGGCGGTGAACCGGCTAATTTTCTGGATGTGGGAGGTACTGCCAATGCTCAGACTGTTGAAGCGGGTTTCCGTATTATTTTAAAAGACCCGAAAGTAAAAGCGATTCTTATCAATATATTCGGAGGAATCGTCCGTTGTGATAGGGTAGCCCAGGGGGTGATTGATGCTTATAATTCCATTGGGACTATTAATGTTCCCATTATTGTCCGTTTGCAGGGAACCAATGCCGAGGAAGCCCAAAACCTGATCGAGCAGAGCGGGTTAAAAGTACAATCGGCGATCCTTTTAAGTGAGGCTGCGGCCCTTGTCAACAAGGCAGTCTCCGCATAAATGTATTACCCTTTAGTGATGGTTTCTACGTTTTCCTGCTGCCGAGATAAATATTCAGACAGAAGGCTAAACCTGGGACCGGTTCATTTTCTTTAATTTTAATTCCTGGTCGGAATACCGATTCACTTTTATACAAATAAATCATGAAAAAATATCGTCAACACAGCTATTGTATTTTTTTATTCATTGCCTGTTTGTTTTACCTCCCAAAGCAATCATTTTGCTTTGCCCCACCCAAACAATATTACCAGCTTAAAATATATCAGTTAAAAAACAAAGAACAGGAAAAAAAAGTGGATCAATATTTACAAAATGCATTTTTACCCGCCATCCACCGGGCAGGGATCCAAAAAGCCGGTGTATTTAAGCCACTTGCCAATGACACTGCTGAAATAAGGCAGATTTTTGTGTTTATTCCATTTAATTCCATCGGAGAATTTCTTAATCTGTCCCGTGTTCTGGAAAAAGATGAACAATACAAGACTGCAGGAAAGGATTATATCGAATCAGGTTTTAAGGACCCTCCCTATCTGCGTATTGAGTCCATCCTTTTGGAAGCATTCGATGATATGCCCGGTTTTAGCCCCCCTCAATTGAATTCTCCTGCAGCTCAAAGAATATATGAATTGCGCAGTTATGAAGGGGCAACCGAAAAAATCCATGAAAATAAGGTTGAGATGTTTAACAAAGGAGGCGAAATTCCCTTATTCAAACGGCTTGGATTCAACGCCGTATTTTATGCAGAAGTAGTTTCGGGTATTCATATGCCCAACCTGATTTATTTGACAACTTTTGAGAATATGACTGCCCATGACCAGCACTGGAAAGCCTTCTCCGAAGATCCGGAATGGAAAGCCCTGTCAGCCAGGCCTGAATATCAAAACAATGTTTCCAAAATAAATATCTTTTTACTGCATCCGACTGAATATTCGGATTTATAACCTCGCGCTGCTGAAAAGACCCAAAAGAAACCAATAGAATCAGGCTGCATTCGCCCCTGCCGATTTTTTGAATTAAATTCTGCAGCTTGCTTGCATTTTGAAAATATTTATTCTATCTTAACGTTGTTATTGATCAAAATCCTAATGAAAACTAAGTAATCCATCTATGAAACAAGCTCACAAACCCTTTTTGGCAATCATTGTCGTCTCTCTTATCCTCCTTTACAGCTTTATGGCCTTATTAAGTTAAATCTTCGATCAAGGGTATCATCTCCATGCTCATCGATGATTTTATGAACCGGTTGAAGGGAAAAATAATTCCTGCGATAACTTCGCGGTATGGACAATTTTATCATCAGAACCATCCGTCCCGAGGATAATAAAACGCTGGCTTCCATCATCCGGAATACTTTGGCCGAATTTGGCGCCAATAGACCCGGTACGGTTTATTACGATGAAACGACCGACCATTTGTACGAACTTTTTCAAAAAGAACGGTGCATCTACTATGTTGCCGAAATAAATGGGGTAATTGCAGGGGGTTCGGGAATTTTTCCGTCTGAAGGTCTGCCTGCGCAGACCTGTGAATTGGTTAAAATGTATTTAATCCCCTCAGCAAGGGGAATGGGTTTAGGCAAATTATTGATTGAGCTATGCCTCGAATTTGCAAAAACCAATGGCTACCGGCAGGTTTATTTGGAAACCATGCCTGAATTAAAAAAAGCAGTGAGGGTGTACGAAAAATTTGGTTTCTGCCACCTGGATGGCTCCCTGGGTAACACAGGCCATTTTGGTTGCGGTGTATGGATGCTGAAGAATATTTAGGAAAATAGCGACCGCCACCCATACAGTGGTAAAAAACGCCGGGTATCAGGATTAAAAACGAGCTTCTCAGACTAACCTATTAATATAGTCAGTTCCCGGGTTGATTTGGCTGCATCGGGTGGAAAACTTTCTTTTTACACCGCTTTAACTTCATAGACCGGACTAAACAGGTACAATCGACCCGTATCTATTTCCACGCACTGAATTCGCTTGCGTAATTTTTTACCTTTTTGAAAGATTTTTCCGTTTTCAATCTTGAAAAGATCACCCACACCCAACTGTTCGACGAGCAACAGGTTCTGAGAACTTTTATCGTATCTCTTCAAAACCCTCACCAGGTCTTCATCTGCGCAACTACTGGCAGGCAGATGGTGGAGGGATTTTTCCAAACTTGAAAGTATATCCCCGGAGAAAATATTCAGCCGAATAAAATCTTCCAGCATTTTCCGATAGATAAATCTCCATTCCTTTCCATGCGAGGCTACTCTATTCCCAAATTGCATAAATACAACCAGGTGGGCTAATTCATGGATCAGAGTGATAAGGAATGAATATTTGTTAAGACCACCATTAATGCTAATCCTGTGGTTTTTTAAATGCGTTGCATTCCGGTAATCGCCCAATACAGTTTTCCTTTCCCTGGTAATGGTAAGATGAACCTTGTAGCGATGAAGATAATCCAGAATGAGCGGAGTGGATTCGGGAGGTATAAATTGTTCCAGGTAACCGAGTGGCGCTTCTTTTTTAGGCATTTTTCTGATGCTTGTTAAGTCTCATTAAAATCTTCACTTCCGCAAATGTATAAATGAAATAAAGGCCAAAACACCCGAAAACAGCTATTTTGCTTACGGCATTCCGGACTATTAAAATATAGGCGAGAGCGGCTCCAATGCATATGATCATTTTCAGGAACATTCCGCTGTAAATCAGCCGAAGGAAAACCTGCACGTTATTATTCAACAGGGACTTTCTATATAGGTTAAAGGAGACAATAGTCGCTGCAAACAAAATCAGATTACCCAGCAAGATAGCTGCGTAGATGGGTGAGGGTCCCATCCATAATCTAAGAATCAGTATCAGCAGGTTGAGGAGAAAAAAAATGACTATAAAAGGCAGTTTGGCACCAACGCTTAGATTAGTTAACATCTGATTTTCAATAAATTACCTATTTCCGGGGAAAAATTAGACTCATAATCTCTGCAAAGGTAACAACGAAATGTATATAACAGATAAAAAGCAGATTTCCTGCTTTTTCCTTTATTGGTAAAAACAGGTTCAAGGACCGTTTTGGGGTAAACAGTCTGGGCAGGTGTAAAAGAAACCCATCAGATCACTATGAAATGGCAATGACGGGATGTGAAACATCCTTCGCTGTTTCATGGGCCAGCTTACCGTTGCTGCTGGTGCTGTGTTTGGTTTTGACCTCAGCCGTCGTCATATGACATTGACCATTAAAGGTTGCAGCGGGCTCAATTTGCAATTTGGCGGCATAAAGGTTCCCGTTTACAGTACAACTGCTTTTCAATTGAAGCAGTTCTTTCACCTTGATGGTACCACTCACAGACCCCATTATATCAGCCTGTTGCCCATTGATGTCTCCTTCCACTACCCCGTTGGCGCCAATCACCACTTTTGCAGTGCAATGAATGTTGCCTACCAGGGTACCGTCGATACGAAGGTCGCCGTTACTGGTAATATCACCTTTGAGGGATGTTCCAGCTCCTATGAGGCTGGTGCTGGTTCCCACAGGGGTTTCTCCCAGGATGTCGGATTTTGTTTTTGCGTTAAACATGGTATCAGATTTTAATCGTTTATTTTTTCAGGTTTTGGAATTTTTAATTTTGTTGTGTCCAATTTCACGGTCTTGTTCCCCTGCAAAACATTTTGGAGGCTCTGGAAATACTGGTCCCTGTATCTCATCTCCTGCTCTAACGAATCAGTACGCATTTTTAGTTCACGGAGCTCCTTAGTATTATTTATATCTCCATAACCCGGAATGTACAATTTCAGGGGGGTAAACACGATAAGAGCCACTGTCAGCCCGGTTAATACGACAAAAATCGTGCTTAGAAAGACGTAAACACTTAGTCTGGACAATTTAAATGTAACCACTTCTTCATAGGTATCATCATTCATTACTACAAGGCGGTAGCGGTTTTGCAGGCGTTTTAAGGTGGAATTGGCATCGAATTTGGCCATAAAAAAAGATTGCTGTTTAAAGGTAGCAACTTATGAGGAATGCCCTGTTAAAACCGCGCAAAATAAGGGTTATTTTGAAATAAAATTCTTGAAAATCAGTTATTAACAGATTAGTTTGCAGTGCAAATGCAAAAGACCGAGTTGAAAATCATTATCAGTTTATCCTTAATTATTCTTCTACTGTTTTCCCGGAACTCTTTCGGGCAGGCCGGCATTGAATATGACTTGAAAAAACCGGAGAAATTTGAAAACCGACAACTGGGTTATGAAAAAACCTCCACAACAAAATTTGGGATTCCGCGTCATTTTTTACAAAATTCAGTCACCCATTACAATTACTATTTCAACGCGAACAAGAAATTGAATGAAGTGGTTGCCAGGGCAAAAGCACAGAACAGGGACGATTATACAAAATTGCTGCCTTTTTACAATTATAGCCTGGAGGCAACTTCCAGGGACAAAAAGGAATTGGACTCTATCATTTCCAAGACTACCGCCGGCATTCTTATCCATGACCTTAGAAATGATTGGGTTGATAATCTGTATCTGCTGATGGGGAAAGCTTATTATTTCCGGAAAGACCTGGATACTGCCTATATTATTTTCCAATTCATTAATTACGCATTTTCGCCCAAAGAGAAAGATGGATATGATAAACCCATTGCCAGCAATGCGAATCATGAGGAAGGAGGGAACGCTTTTATCGTGTCTACTAAGGAAAAACGAAATATCGCAAAAAAAATATTCAGTCTCCCGCCTAGCCGGAATGAATCCCTTGTCTGGCAGGTGAAAACCTTCCTTGCCAAAGATCAGTTAACCGCTGCCTCAGTTTTGATCGAGGCCCTCAGGCACGACCCGGAGTTTCCCAATCGTTTTCATCCGGATCTGGAAGAAGTCCAGGCCTGGTTATTTTATAAAGAAAATATGTACGACAGTGCGGCCTTTCACCTGGAAAAGGCGCTTTTAGCTGCCGAAAACAGTCTGGAGCAGGCTCGTTGGGAATTTCTGATAGCCCAGCTTTACGAAAAGGTAAATAAATCAGTTCCTGCCCAGCAATTCTATGAAAAAGCAGTCCAGCATACCTATGATCCTGTTATGGAAGTTTTCGGGCGACTCTACGCTATCCGCCAGGGAAACGGAGCCGGGAAAGAATACGTTAAGAAGAATATTGATGCGCTGGTAAGAATGGGGCGGAAAGAGGTTTACGCAAATTACCGCGACCTCATTTATTATACTGCCGCAGAAATTGAATTGCAGAACCATAATATCCCGGCAGCTGTGGACTTTTTGTTAAAAAGCGTTAAATCTGCCCAGCCTAACAGTCCCGAAAAAAACAAGGCATTCCTGAAATTGGGTGATCTTGCCTTTGATCAAAAAAAATACAAGCTAGCCAGGAATTATTATGATAGTATACTGGTTTCAGGTCCGTCTTCTCCCGAAACCCCCGATTATTTTCTGGACCGCAGAAAAGCCCTGGATAAAATTGTTACAGAATTAAACATTATCGAAAGGCAGGACAGCCTGCAGCGTCTGGCTGCTTTGACTCCGGCCGAAAGGACGGCTTATATCAAAAAACTGACCAAAG
>Ga0207127_10296_pt2 | contig 10189 bp, 12 predicted proteins | sample Alteio_BWMinHeat_17_FD_153574 | JGI IMG/M metagenome (GOLD analysis project Ga0207127, IMG submission 153574) | Enriched cells from forest soil in Barre Woods Harvard Forest LTER site, Petersham, Massachusetts, United States -... | ecosystem: Environmental > Terrestrial > Soil > Temperate forest >...
TTCTATAACTGACTAAAAGAAAGCGAGCCTCCTTTCAGGGAGGCTCGCTTTTTTATGCGAGACTTTTCACCCACTTTTTACATAATTTAGTAGTTTCCTTGATCTTCTCTGCAATATCCGCAAAGGTTCCATATTCTGTTTCTAATTTTACAAATTTTTTGACGATGCTATCAAAATCTACCTGCTGAAAGGGTCTTTGCATTTCAGATTTGGCAAAGTAAAGAGCACTGTCAAAAAGATGCAACCCTTCATTGTGCTTCTCTTCTAGCTGCACGAAAAGCGCTGGAGGACCTATATTTTCAATATACTCCTTAGCGACAAAAAATCGGCTGGATTTGGGAAGATCGATCTCTAGCCATTTGGGGTGAGAAAGACAGACAGTTCCATCTATTTTATCTCCCACATCCAATCTACCAACGATAGGGGACTCTGTGTCGGGGCTTAGACGCACATTCACGCGATGCGCTTCTACCAACCCCTCAAGAATATAGGCTCTGAAAACATATCCTTTAGAACCGCTAGGAGGCTCAATTGCAAAAAAATCCTTCTCCTCATCCACCACTGCGAAGATTTCCCCGCTTTTTGTTTCACGTACAACGTGGCCATCTAGGCTACAAGAGGTGCGTAGGCGTACTTTATTGCCTACAATCTTACCCGTGAAAGCGTGAAAAGGCGGCTTTTCTACAGTTTCGGGGGAGACTATGGTAATTTCTTCTTCAGATGTCATAGAGGCGGGTTTACTTGTGATCACTTCTTGTGGAGATGCCTCTTCTGCATGGACAGCGATAGGTAACATCCACAAGAGAGTGCCGGCAAGCAGAGGAGAAAGTTTTCTCAACATGGCTAAAAACTCCTGTTCTTTTAAAATGAGCGTTTACCTAGACTTTTAAAGCTTCGGCTCGAATAGATCAAGGAGAAAATCGGGGCTAGGTAGAAAGAACTGCCTGAATATGCTCGCATTTTTCTAAACCACAGGTGCACCCAACCGGGGAGCCTAGAAAAACAGTATAATGCTCTCTTGGATCTAAAGGATTTGTCACCATGTAGAGCTGCTCGCCTGTTTGAGCGATATCCCAATTCTTAAACTTTAAATCCTCATCAGAGACACTTTCTGCAACTTCCTCAGAAGCAGCTCCACCATGTATTCCCCTAGCCACTTGGCAATGCATGCAGTTACAATGCGGTTCTGGCTTTGGAAAGTTGTTCACATCCCCATTTGTCATCATACGTGTGATGGAGGTGATTTTTTCGATCACTTCAGGAGGTAATTCAGGAGCGTTTGCTTGAGCAGAGTTGTGTTGAAAGACCGTCTCTAGATTTTCTATGTTTCCAGGAAGACTGATCCCTAAACGAATGGGAATGGCTGCAATCTGATCAGGCGAAATACCCAAAAGAGATTGAATCATCCCTCCAGGCTTCTGGGCCTGCACATCTGCCCGCCCTGTTGCATTTTCAAGAAATTTCATATGAGAGATAAAGGCAATCTCGATAAGAGCCGGGTCTAGATGAGGCACTTTTATCGACATCCCATCCTTTAGATGGAAAATCAAAAGAAGCCCCACGGGACTCTCCTCTGTATGAAGAAAGCTAACCTGTTCCCAATTTGTAGAGATATAAGGCGGTATTGAGATCATTTTTTCGTTAATTTTAATCTTCATAATAGACGTCCCTCCTCTAATTTTTTAGGAACTAGTTCCATTGTAGAGAATATTGATATTTTAAGGCAACCATTTTTTAGCACTCAAGCCGATTGAGTGCTGAATTCAAAAATAATTTCACGAGCTTGCTAAAAACCACCCCTTCAGGTTAAGAGATACAAGACGCAAACGGAAACCAGGAGGAGCGAATGGGGAGAAAGACTTTTGTGCTCGATACGAACGTGCTTCTTCACGATACGGAAGCACTGACAGCTTTTGGAAATAACGATGTGGTAATCCCCTTAGCCGTTTTAGAAGAACTGGATAATACCAAGCGCTATCGAGATGAAATCGCGAAAAATGCGCGCATCGTCTTGCAAAATCTGGCTTCCTTGAAAAAAATGGGCTCGGGAGACCTCCACAAAGGAGTGGTTTTACCCAATGGAACGCGCATCCGCATCCAACTCGAAGTGAAGACAAATTACAGTCCCAACTTCGCCATGTCTCTCACAAGCAATCACTACCGTATCCTTATGGCAGCTTTTCTTCTCTTTGAAAAAGGCGAGAGTGTGGTCTTTGTCTCTAAAGACTTGACCATGCGTGTGCAATGTGAGGCGATGGGCTTAGAGTCAGAGGATTATGAGAATCAAAAGTTCTCTTATGATAGCCTCTACACGGGCATTAAAAAAATAGAGCTTCCCAAAAGTGACATCGATAGATTCTACAAGGATGGTCAGATCGAGATCTCCGAACAGAATTTTCTTCCTAATGAATATTGCGTCATGACAGCTATTGCAGAGCAATCGTCGGCAATTGGAAGATTTGACCCCAAAACACAAAAAGTCTCCTCCCTTTTGCATGTGAATGGCAAAATTTGGGGACTCAATCCCCTCAACGTGGAGCAGCGTTGCGTACTCGATCTTCTTTTACGAGATGACATTAAACTAGTGACCCTTGTAGGGCCCGCTGGAACAGGAAAAACGCTCCTTGCCTTGGCGGTAGGTCTGCGCAAGGTTTTTGATGAAGGGGTTTACAGCCGCATCTTGGTGAGTAGACCTATTGTGCCTTTAGGAAGAGATATCGGCTATCTTCCCGGATTAAAAGAAGAGAAGCTGATCCACTGGATGCAGCCCATTTATGACAATCTAGAGTACTTGTGCGAATCAACAGGAGGGGAGCCCAACGACACTCTCAGATGGGTCACAGAAAGCAAAAAACTGGAAATGGAAGCTGTCACCTATATCCGCGGAAGAACGCTTCCTCGTATGTACATGATCATCGATGAAGCACAAAATTTAACGCCTCATGAAGTCAAAACAGTCATCTCAAGGGCAGGCAAAGAGACAAAAGTCGTGCTCACAGGTGACCCTACACAGATCGACAACCCTTATTTGGATAAAGACTCTAATGGGCTGACTTATGTGGTGGGCAGATTCAAAAATCAGAAGATTTATGGCCATATCTTTATGGAAAAAACAGAACGCTCAGAACTAGCGCGACTTGCAACGGAAATGATGTAAGACACGTTTTTCTGCTAGACAATTTGCTGAGGGCGTTGTAGAAGAGATATACACAAGTGAACTGAAAAATCGGTTTTCGGCTTTGTCTGCATCCTCATCTTTTGTGCCGAACTGGCGCCTCCGTATGCTCTAATATGAAGGCGCCAGTTCGGCACAAAATCTGAGGCGCAGCCTTTGCCAAAATTCCGCTTTTTCAGCTCACTTGTGTATAGAAACTATGGCTAAAAAATTTAAAATAGCGCTCATTGTTCTTGTTCTGATTGGAGTATCTGCTCTTATCACTCTCTTTTTCGTCACGCATCCCGTAGCTGTTTTGGATCCTAAAGGCATGATCGCTATCAAGCAGCGCCGGCTGATCATCACAGCCTGCCTTCTCATGCTCATTGTGGTGATTCCGGTCTTACTCATGACGTGGATCTTTGCTTGGAAGTACCGAGCGAGCAATAAAAACGCAAAATATACTCCAGAGTGGTCTCACAGCTATATTGCTGAGGTTTTTTGGTGGGGCATTCCTCTTGTGATTGTGGTTTTTCTTGCCATCATCACCTGGACCTCGAGCCATGCTCTCGATCCTTTTAAACCGATTGATAGAGATAAAAAGCCTCTCAAGGTGCAGGTGGTGGCTCTTCAGTGGAAATGGCTTTTTATCTATCCCGAACAGGGGGTAGCAAGCATCAATTTTATGCAATTGCCAGAGAAAACGCCTATCTACTTTGAGATCACAGCAGATGCCCCGATGAACTCTTTTTGGATTCCACAGCTAGGTGGGCAGATGTATGCGATGCCTGCGATGCGGTCGAAGCTCCATCTCATTGCCGATGAAAAAGGAACCTACAAGGGACTTTCTTCCAATATCAGCGGGACCGGATTTGCAGGGATGACCTTTGTCGCCAAAGTGACAACAGAGGAAGACTTTAACAGTTGGGTTTCTTCTGTGAAGCAGGCGTCAAGCCCGCTGAACTTTGAGCTCTACCGAGATATTGCAAAGCCAAGTTCTTATAATCCCGTTGCTACTTACGTATTGAATCAAAATGACTTATTTGACCAGATCGTGATGAAGTATCACAAACCTCCTAAGGACTAATATGTTCGGAAGATTGACATTAGAAGCCTTTAAACATGATTGGATTGAGTATCTAGCAGGCGTTTCTATGATGATGGGCGCTGTCTTTGTGCTTGTTTTACTCACCTATTTCAAACGTTGGGGATGGATCTGGAGAGAGTGGCTCACATCGGTAGACCACAAAAAAATTGGCATTATGTACATCGTGACTTCCTTCATTATGCTCGTGAAAGGGCTTGTCGATGCTATCATGATGCGGGCTCAGCAAGCTCTTGCGGTGGGCGACTCGATGGGTTATTTGACAGCGTCTCACTTTCAGCAGATCTTTACTGCGCACGGCGTCACGATGATCTTTTTTGTGGGCATGGGCGTGATGTTTGGTCTTATCAATTTGATCATGCCTCTTCAAATTGGGGCGAGAGACGTGGCCTTTCCTTTCCTCAATTCTCTGAGTTTTTGGTTATTTGCTTCTGGCGGCATGTTTATTCTTGTCTCTCTTGTGATAGGGGTTTTTGCTGGAACGGGATGGACGGCTTACCCTCCTCTTTCTGGGCTCGAATATAGCCCAGGTGTGGGTGTCGACTATTGGCTTTGGACGATACAGATCTCAGGAGCGGGGAGTTTGCTCTCGGGAATTAATTTTTTCGTGACTATTTTGAAGATGCGCGCTCCTGGCATGACCTTGATGAAAATGCCTATTTTTGTCTGGGCGACTTTGACAACAGTGGTGCTTGTGATCTTTGCCTTTCCAATATTAACGGCTAATTTAGCGATGCTCACGTCAGACAGACTTTTGGGCACTCACATCTTCACTTCAGATTTCGGGGGCAACCCGATGATGTATGTCAACTTGATCTGGGCGTGGGGCCATCCAGAGGTCTATATACTCGTTTTGCCAGCCTTTGGGATTTTTTCAGAAGTTGTCCCTGTTTTTTCACATAAACGCCTTTTTGGGTATCCCACGATGGTGTGGGCGCTGATCGCCATTACTTTTCTCTCTTTTATTGTGTGGCTCCACCACTTTTTCACAATGGGAGCTGGCCCTAGCGTCAATGCTTTTTTTGGTATCATGACGATGATCATTGCGATCCCCACAGGGGTGAAGGTATTCAATTGGCTCTTCACGATGTTTCGAGGGCGGGTTGTTTTCACAACTCCGATGCTCTGGTTTATGGGTTTTATTGCGATTTTTGTGATAGGGGGGATGACAGGCGTTTTGATGTCGATTCCTCCAGCCGATTTTCAGCTGCATAACAGCTTATTTTTGATTGCCCACTTCCACTCCACAATCATCGGTGGGGTGTTATTTGGTTTTTTTGCAGGGTATGCCTACTGGTTTCCCAAATTTTATGGTTTTAGACTCAATGAAACCCTTGGCAAATATGCCTTCTGGTGTTGGTTTATAGGCTTTTTAATGGCTTTTCTGCCCTTGTATGCACTCGGACTCATGGGAGCCACAAGGCGCTTGAACCATTATGGCGAAACAGATTGGCAGCCTCTCTTTATAGTAGCGGGCATGGGAGCTCTTCTCATTGCTGCAGGTGTGGGTTTTCAGCTTCTACAGCTCTATGTCAGTATTCGAGACCGCAAGGACAACAGGGACGTGACGGGAGATCCTTGGGATGGTAGAACCTTAGAATGGGCCACAAGATCGCCGCCGCCCTTTTATAATTTCGCAGTAGTTCCTGAGGTACATGAAAGGGATGCTTTCTGGGAGATGAAGAAGTCCAAAAGTACAGAAAAGCCTCATTACGAGCCGATCCACATGCCCAAAAATACAGGGATGGGTGTTTATATAGGGATTTTGAGCTTTATTTTGGGCTTTGCTATGGTGTGGTATATGTTCTGGCTGGCCGCTTTAAGCACTTTAGGGATCATTATTTGCTGTATCCTCCGTTTATGTGACAAACATACGGACTACACTGTTTCTGTGGAAGAAGTTGAAATAATAGAAAATAGGGCGCGTAGTGTATGACAGAGACGCATCACGATGTGTATTCTAAAACCATCTTTGGCTTTTTGGTGTATCTGCTCACTGACTTCATGATGTTTGCCACTTTATTTGCCACTTTTGGAGTGTTACGTCATAGCACCTACGGAGGGCCTTCTGCTCGAGATTTATTTCACCTTCCCTTCACGTTGACACAGACGCTTATTTTATTAGTTAGCAGCCTCACAGTAGGTCTAGGAGGGGCTTTTGCCCATCGCCAGCAAAAAAACAAGACGTTGATTTTATTTGGCATCACTTTTTTACTTGGAATTGTATTTATCGGGATGGAATTTAGTGAGTATGGGCAGCTGATCAGACAAGGAGCTAGTTGGAAGAGAAGCGCCTTTTTATCAGCCTATTTTACGCTTCTAGGGACACATGCGATCCACGTGTTTTTAGGGCTTTTATGGATGATTGTTTTGATAATTCCTGTCTTTCTTTCGGGGCTGACAGAGGCAAGTGTCAGACGTTTGAGCTGCCTGCGCATGTTTTGGCAGTTTTTGAATGTGGTGTGGATCTTTATCTTTGCGATTGTCTACGTGATAGGAGTGAGTGAGTGAATAGTGATACGAGCTTTAAGTTAGTCTTTGTCGGTTTTTTTATTTCCCTTCTGCTCACTTTGGGGATTTATTTTCTGGGTGTGGGCCATTATTGGAGTGGTCTCACGCTGATGAGCGTCATTTTGGTGCTTGCAGGGGTGCAGGCAGTGTTCCAAATGATCTATTTTCTCCACGTAGGGATAGAGTCTAAGCCTTACTGGAACCTGATCACATTTTTATTTATGGTTCTTGTGGTGGTGGTGGTCATAGGAGGTTCTATCTGGATTATGTATAATTTAAACTACAACATGATGATGTGAAACATGGAAAGATTATCGATACCCACGTTTACCTTTGCGACTAAAACCTACTGTCTTTTGACAAAGCCTGGAATTATCTTTGGAAATATCGTGACAACAGCGGGGGGCTTTCTTTTGGCTTCCCGCGGGCATATTGACCTCTGGCTTTTTGTAGCGACTCTTGTGGGGCTTACGTGTGTCATTGCTTCAGGTTGTGTGTTCAACAATTATATCGATCGAGATGCCGATAAGAAGATGGCGAGGACTAAAAATAGAGCCTTTGCACAAGAGGCAGTTTCTGTGCGTCCCGCACTTTTATTTGGAGCTTTGTTAGGGGTGGTAGGGGTTCTTTGTCTAGCTTTCTTTGTAAATCTGCTCTCTCTTGTGATAGCGGTTGTGGGTTTTATCGTCTATGTCGCGCTCTATAGCTTCTCTAAATACTACTCTGTCCATGGGACGTTGATTGGGAGCGTGGCAGGAGCTATTCCTCCTGTTGTGGGGTACTGTGGAGCTAGTAATACCTTAGATTTAGGGGCGCTTATCTTTTTTCTTATCATTGTGGCGTGGCAGATGCCGCATTTCTTTTCGATTGCGATTTTTCGTTTGGAAGACTATGAGAAGGCCTCTATTCCGGTGCTGCCGCTTAAAAAGGGGATCTGGAGGACTAAGATTCAGATGATTCTTTATATCGTGGTTTTTGGGGTGATTGCGAGCATGCTGACAGTGTTTCATTATGTGGGATATGGGTATCTGATAGTGTCTATGCTTCTGACCTTGGCGTGGCTTATTTTATGTGTGCGAGGGTTGACGGCTAGGAATGATAAAGTGTGGGCGCGTCAGATGTTTGTCTGCTCGCTTGTGGTGGTGATGGGGCTTTGTCTTGCCATTCCCTTTAGTGTAAACCACTTTTCTGCTAGCTGAGCTACTTTCAAAAGGCAGCCAGGCTCCTCAAAAAGGTGGGTGGCACCTGGGACAATTTCAAGGTTTTTAGGGCAATGCAGTTCTTGATAAGCCCCTTCATTTAGCTCGATCACCTGAAAATCCGCTCCCCCCACGATCAGTAGGGTGGGGGCTTTTACTTGCGCTAATGCTTCTTTGGCAAGGTCGGGCCTTCCTCCTCTTGAGACAACGGCCTTAACCGCATCTGGTTTTTGGGCGGCTGCTTTGAGGGCAGCTGCTGCTCCCGTACTTGCCCCAAAAAGGCCCAAGGGAAGCTCCTTGAGTTCTTCATTTTTCTTGAGCCATTCAATAATACTGACTACTCGCTTTGTGAGAAGAGAGATATCAAAGCGTGTTTCATAGTGGCTATCTTCTTGCTCAGAAAGAAGATCGATCAAGAGTGTAGCAAAGCGTCCTTGATTGAGATGGTCTGCGACAAAATTATTTCTAGGCGAAAAACGGCTACTTCCACTTCCATGGACAAAAAGAATCAGGCCATAAGTTTCCTTTGGCACGGCGAGAAGCCCCGTTAAAATGACCTTATCGACAGGAATCTGAATCTCTTTTTTCATAATCGCTGTGATAGCACCCGACTAAGCTTTCGTCAAGAGCCTCTTGACATATTTCAAAAGATTGTAAATAATACGTAACTCAGTTACGATAAAGAAAACAGATAATGGTTAAGCATTTACCTCCTATCCCAAATGTGCAAGAAAAGATTAGGGATTTCGTTGAAGTAGGCAAATATGTAGATACTACACATGCAAAGGAAAGACAAAAAGAGAGAAGAATCACCCTTGCCGATGCTCTATATATTTTAAAAACAGGAAGACATGAAAAGAGTAAAACCACATTTGATCCAATCTGGCAGAAATGGAAGTATGCTATTCGTGGCAAGACCCGTGATCAAGAGGATGTCCGGGTAATCGTTGCTTTTGAAAAAGAACTGATGGTTATTATTACGGTTATGTACATTAGTTCTTTGAGGAAATAAAATTATGAAACAAAAAATACAAAAAGCATTTGAATATAAAGGGTTTGGTTTTCCCATCATTCTTATGAACGTCCCTATGATCGAAGTGATGGGCGTATGGACTCCTCATATTAATTATAACAAACTTCAAAAAATTCTATTGTTAACCCTTGCTCATAAACCGATTCCTCTTACTGGAAATGAGTTGCGATTTATTCGGAAGTACTTTGAGTTGAGTATGGAAGAATTTGGGAAGTTTTTTGGAGTCACGCATGCTGCTGTATCTAAATGGGAAAAAAAGAAAAATCGTCTCTTAAATACAGATATTAATACCGAAAGATGTTTTCGTTTATTTATCATGGATCATTTAAAAGTAAGAGATGAAGACTTTAGACGTATTTATAAAGAAGTGATCATACAGGATATTGCTGAGTTGAAAAAATTAGACATAGAGCCATTCACTTTTGATGCTAAAAAAGAAGATTTGATGGCTATTTGAAGCTCTTTTCTAAAAGACGGATGACTTCTTCATCTTCTACTTGTTTAAATTCTTCGTAATAAGCGCTTACAGCTCCTAAAAACAGATAGTCAGGGTCTTCTTGAATCACAATAAGTGCGTCGACTTGGCTCCGGATAAGGCGAGCTGTTGTTTCAGGCGCCAGGGGAATGGCGACAATCAGCTTTTTGGGGTGAGCATTTTTCACTTCTTGAATCGCTGCTTGCATCGTCAATCCCGTCGCAATCCCATCATCCACAATGATCACCGTTTTATCTGTAAAAGTGGGAAGAGCTTTCCCTTTTAAGTAGAAAGCACGTCTGCGCTTGATTTCAGCAAGTATAGAGTGCTTTTTCTGCTCTAACCACCTTGGATCTATCTTCAGGTGAGGAGAAGTGATAAGGTGCCCACTTTCACTGACAGCTCCAATGGCATACTCTTCTCGTTCAGGATGACCAATTTTGTGGGCAAAAATGAGGTCTAAGGGAGCTTTTAGAGCCCTTGCAATTTCTGCAGCAAGCACAACGCCTCCTCGCGGAAGCCCCAAAACAATCACATCTTTTCCTTCATAAGAAGAAAGAGCGTGCGCTAAACGTTGACCAGCCTCTTGTCTATTTTTAAATTTTTTTATATTAGACCTCTTGCGAAATTCCATTTGTTCGCTAAAATTGCCCTTTTTGGCATCTTTGCATCAAAATTTTGATGCAAATCTGTCCAAAAAGTGCTTATACCC